>Ga0209292_1006143_pt1 | contig 11942 bp, 8 predicted proteins | sample GOMGulsemesocosm_2_FD_184634 | JGI IMG/M metagenome (GOLD analysis project Ga0209292, IMG submission 184634) | Methane-oxidizing microbial communities from mesocosms in the Gulf of Mexico - GOM9C Gulf of Mexico (SPAdes) (version 2) | ecosystem: Environmental > Aquatic > Marine > Cold seeps...
CACAATTTGTTGCATAAAAACAGGCTTGACGCCCATTCATTGGTTTTTGCAATATGGCGGCACGCATGGCAGCAACAGGAATCCCCATATTTTCGAAACCACGCTGTAACATGATCTCATGCAATCTGGGGGTTGGTGGTTCATGTAAAATACCTGCAGGACTATCAGGTGTATTTTCTAAACCATGTGCTTTACCAGTTACCCCGATAAGCTGTTCAGTTTTATCGTACCAAGGAGCTAGTTCATCATAAGAAATTGGCCAATCAACCCCCAAGCCGTCACGTGAATAAGGTTTAAAATCGTATTCGCCAAACCGTAACGATATTCTGCCCCAATGATTAGTTCTTCCACCTAACATTCGAGGGCGCCACCATAAAAACTCTTCATTACCTGGCGCATTGGTATAAGGTTCGCCCGGAACTGTCCAGCCACCATCAACGGTAGCATCGTAGAAACCAAAGGGCTTGTCTGGTGTTGAAGTACCTCGTAATGGAGCTTGGTCATTAGTATTAAACATGGGAGTTTCGGATTCTGGTTTATAATCTCGCCCAGCTTCAAGCATTAGCACTTTTAGCCCTCTTTTTGCCAATACATAAGCGCTCATACCACCACCAGCACCAGAGCCTACAATGATGACATCGTAAGGTGTCACTTGTTTCATAAACCTACCTCTATAGTATTTTTTATTATAATTATTTTAATTACGCAGATTAATTCAGTGTTTCAATGATTTTATCTAAACCTTGCTTAGATACTTTTAGTGCCGCCATAGGTGATAATCCATCAGGGTATTCTTCTTGTTCTACAACGATCCACTGTGTATTGCCTACGGTGATATTAGTTCTCAACAAAGCATGCCAATCGCTGTTATCTTGTCCAATAAAAGGACGTTGTCCTTGACTCTTTTTAGGCAAAACTACCTTGTAGTGTGTTGTTAGAGTTCTATTAGGATATTTTTTTAAATATTCAATTGGATTTTTACCAGCAAAATTAACCCAGCCAACATCAAGCTGTAAAATAACTTCTGGTGCTGTATTTTGCGAAATAAAATCCCAATATGTAGATTCCCCATATCGAGCAAATTCATAATGATGATTGTGAATACCAATTTTGATGCCAAAAGGTGCTAGCTTGTTGACTAATAAATTAAGTTCACTTACCACGCTTACAACGCCTTTATCATCCCAAGACTTTGGCTCCCAACCAATAATCAAGTTACTTACGCCCAGTGTTTGATAAAATTCAACGGTCTGATTAAAGTTATCTTCATTAAGTTGATCGAACGAAACATGCGCGCCACTGCCCTTTAGGCCTAACTTATCTAAGACCTTCCTTATTGCTGGAGCATTTCCGTTAAACTCGCCAAATTCATTCGCAAATTCAACGCCTTCAAACCCCATCCCGGCAAGTTTCTCCATCGATTGAGTGAAATTTACTTTTACGGCATCTCTTACTGACCACAACTGCACACTTAAAGAAGGAACGTCTTTAGCGTTCACTGTGTTGGCCCAAAGAAAACAAACACCCACCAATAATGTTAAATACTTATTCATCGTTATGCCTCTAACTATCGAATTGTTCTATTTTAGATGTTGTTTCTTGTACATTTTTATTTTTCCCACGATAGCAAAAATATAATCCTGCGAAACAAAAGATTAAGGCTGTAGGAAACAGCGCTAAATTCGACAATACGCTTTGTCCTGCTTGAAGCTCGGCTTCAGCAACAGAAAGTTGTAGCGTTTGAGCTTGTGTTCTTGCTGAGTCGATCCAATGACCAATAACAGGGTTCCATAAACTTACCGCAAACATACCAATCCCCCCTATTAATGACATACCTAAAGCTCCCGTTTGTGGTAGATATTCGGCAACGCAACCTAACATAGTAGGCCAAAAATATGTTACTCCTAGTGCAAAAAATACTGCTGCAACGTACACCATATTTCCTTGTACATTACTCATTAAGACAATGCCTATCGTGGCTAAAATCGACGAGAAAAATAACACCCCTATTGGGTTTAACTTATTAATCAATGGGCCAGCATAAAAACGACCTATTGCCATTAACCCGGTGATCAAAGCCAAAATTAACATAGGCGATGCACCCGAAGAGCCCAATATTCGCTCAATCCATTGTTGTGTGCCTAATTCGCTGGTAGCAGTTAAAGTCATGCATATCGCAAGAAATATAAATAATGGTGAGGCAAGGTATTTAATGTTTTGAAGTGTTGAATACTGTTTTTTGTCAAATAATGGGAATGCAGTATTAATAAGTAAATAACCGTAAGCCAAAGTAGGGATAATAATCACTGCTACTTGAGCTTGCCAGCCAAATCCAGCTTGAGTCATAAAGTTAGAAAAAAGTGCACCGATCACTATGCCTGCAGGAAACCAGACATGAAATCGATTTAACATCGTTGTTTTATTTTTTGGATATGACTCTGAAATTAATGGGTTACAGCCTGCTTCAACGGCGCCATTAGCAAAACCTATTAAAAAGGTTGAGACCAATAAGCCCCAAAATCCACCTGCTGTAATTGTTAAAACTAGTCCTAATAAATGGCAAGCAAATGCTAAACTTATTAACTTTTTGGCTCCGATAGCGTTATATAGAGCACCACCAAAAATTGTTGCTAATGGAAAACCCAAAAATGCCATAGAGTTAACCCAACCTAGCTGTAAGTCGGTTAAACCGAAATCATTACCTAACTGCCCTAAAATTCCAGCGCGAATGGCGAATGTCATTGAGGTGACTAAAAGCGCTAAACAACACAAGCGGAATATTTGTTTTTGTATTTGTACATCCATCATATTTTCCTTAGCTAATACCTAAAATTCGTTGATTCATTTGTCTGTCTTGTTGCACCGTAGCAAAGTCATCAAATGCTTTTTCCGTTGGGCGAATAATTTTGTTATTGATAAACTGCGCCCCTTCTCTTGCACCATCAATTGGATGCTTAATACAACATTCCCACTCTAATACCGCCCAACCGTCGAAGCCATATTGGGTAAGCTTGCTAAAGATGGCTGTAAAATCTATCTGTCCATCACCAAGAGATCGGAAACGTCCAGCTCGGTTAATCCACGGTTGATAACCTCCATAAACACCACATCTACCGTTAGGTGTAAACTCTGCATCTTTCACATGAAATGCCTTTATTCTTGGGTGATAAATATCAATAAAGGCTAAATAATCAAGCTGCTGTAGAACAAAATGGCTAGGATCATAAAGTATGTTAACCCTAGGATGGTTATTAGTCGCCGTAAGGAATGCTTCAAAGCTTAAACCGTCATGCAGATCTTCACCTGGATGGAGCTCATAACAAACATCTACACCGGCTTGATCAAAGCAGTCCAGAATTGGCAACCATCGTTTTGCTAATTCAGCAAAGCCTTGCTCTACAAGACCCGCAGGTCGTTGCGGCCATGGGTAAACCGTTGGCCATAATAAAGCCCCGGAAAAAGTTGCATGAACAGACAAACCGAGGTTTTTGCTTGCTAGGGCTGCATATTTTAATTGTTCGATTGCCCATAACGTTCTACGTTCGTTATTACCTCTAACCTTTTCTGGTGCAAAACCATCAAATATTTCATGGTACGCAGGATGAACGGCCACCAACTGGCCTTGAAGGTGAGTAGATAACTCACTAATTTCCAGCCCATATTTATGAAGAGTCGTTAATACTTCTTCACAATATGATGGGCTCGTAGCAGCTAGCTCCAAGTTAAATAATCGACTATCCCATGTAGGTATTTGAATAGCTTTAAAGCCAAGTTTACTAGCCCACTGACAAATTTCAGTTAAGTTATTAAAAGGCGTTTCATCGTCAACAAACTGAGCTAAAAATATTGCAGGTCCTTTAATTTGTTTCATAACGTTAATTACCCACGACTGATTCTGTTAGCGTTAAATCATGCCATTTCGATTCAGAGTGGCTCGCATTAACAACATTTTCGATAAACGCCATACCTCTTATTGCCTCATCTATACCAGCTATATCAAACTGACGATAATCAACAGTTTCATCGTTTTCATAAGCACGCACTAAGTCACAAAAATTATTATATAGGTTAGCGAATGCCTCAATATAACCTTCAGGATGGCCAGCAGGAGTACGTATTGCATTTCGAGCTTGACTGCAAAAATCCCCTACCCCCGTACGAATAAGTTGACTAGGTTTATCATTATATTTAAGCCACATTGAGTTAGGCTCTTGCTGAGACCAATCTAGACTCGCAATATCACCATAAACCCTCAATCTAAGGTTATTCTCTTCACCAATAGCAATTTGGCTTGCAAGTAATACGCCTCGTGCACCAGAGTTAAATCTCAGTAAAATAGTGCCATCATCGTCTAGTTGACGTTCATCAACACTGGTATTTAAATCTGCACATAGCTGAGAAATTGATAAACCGGTAACATACTCGGCTAAATTTGCGGCATGAATACCAATATCTCCCATACAGCAACTTTTACCACTTTGTTGTGGGTCTAAGCGCCAAATCGCCTGTTTAACGGCCTCATCATCTTTGTTTGATAACCAACCTTGAGAGTATTCAACAATAACTTTTCGAATAGCTCCAAGTTCTCCTTGGCAAACTAGGTGTTTTGCTTGTTTTATTAGCGGATAACCATTGTAGGTATGCGTTAATCCATACAATTTCCCCGACTTTTTAATAACTTTTTCTAAGATTAAAGCTTGGGCTAGATCAATTGTTGCAGGTTTATCTGACAATACATGAAAACCATTTTCTAGCGCATTTTTTGCGATAGGAAAATGTAAATTGTTAGGCGTAACAATAACAACAAAATCCATACGGACTCCGTCAACTAATTTTTTTTCATTGGCAAACATTTGTTGATAGTTTTCATAACAACGTGATTTAACAATATTTAGCGCTAAACCTGAACTTACACTTCGTTGTGCATTTGAACTAAAGGCGCCGCAGACAAGCTCTATTTCGCCATCAAGTGCAGCAGCCATGCGATGAATTGCACCGATAAATGCACCATCTCCACCACCAACCATGCCCATTTTAATTTTACGTTTATTAGTCATTATTTTTATAATTGATAAATTAAGCTAACTTCAGTCTACCGCTATAATCAAAATTTCAGTTAATAGAAAATCGGTGCATAATGATACAAAATCGGCGCTTGTTAATTTAACAAAGTTAATGCAAAGTAGAACTATAAAAAGATAAGCGCCTATTAACTATGGATAACAATCAATTTTTAACACAAATAAAAGAGCAACAGCTAATTGCTATGTTCGACCTATTACCTGACATCCTGTTTTGGATAAAAGACCAAAATGGACGGATAGTACATGCAAATAAAGTTTTTATAGATCAACTGTCCTATAAAAATTTAAAGCATGTGATTGGTCAAACAGATCATGACTTTTATCCGAAACACATAGCTCAACAATTCATTGTCGATGACCAAAAAGTAATGTCTGGCTCTGTAGTTACTGACAGACTAGAGTTAAACATGAATAAAGATGGCAATATCGCTTGGTTTTCAACGACAAAACGACCTGTAATTAATAATCAAAATAAGATAATCGGTACTTATGGCGTAGCTCGCCATTTACAAAAGACTTCCCAAACATTATCAAGGGTTAAGGCAATCGAAATTCCCTTAGAGTTTATAAAAAATAACTATCAACAAAGTATTAATATTGAACAATTAGCTGAATTTTCACATTTGTCTGTTAGTGCGCTGGAGCGTCGTTTTAAAAAGTACTTAGGCAAAACACCTAATCAATTTATTACCGAATATAGATTGGAAAAAGCACGTTTTTTTCTCCTTGAAACCAAAGAGCCTATTGCTCAAATTGCCGAAAAAACAGGTTTTTCAGAACCCAGTTATTTTAGTCGACAATTCAAAGCATCATTCGGTATATTACCTTCAAAATTCAGAACACAATTTACCTAAACTATAGTTACAGCATGTTTAATTAGTAATCGTCGGGTTAATAATCGGCATATTACTCTTAACCACGATATAGCTAGAAATCGCATAATAGGCCCCAGGGTTGCCTGAGGTGTTTCCACCATCTGTCATCCAGTCCTGAAATTCATATTCAAAGCTAAAGGACTTGGCTGATATGGCGTTATCTATATAATCAATCCTAACGGGTACTGCCATACCGGGACACCAACCAGCCCTGTCAGGTGCCCAGTTCCCCAATTGCGGACTAACCGGATTTTCAGCACAGCCAATGGCTCCTAATTCATGGGCAAAAGTATCTTGCTGATTGATCTTTATTGTATGGGTACGAAAACACCATTCAGCACAACCTCTATTATCTTCATCTACAGGGGTCGCATGACCCCAACCCGATATAATGGTTCTCAAACTTACCGACTCAACACTTTCACTTATTAGAACGTTTTTATCCAAATCAAAGCGGTGTAGTGTGCCATAGGGAACACCCGCTGTTGCAGTGCTCATAAAGTTCAATAGGTGACTAACTTCGTAATATTGATAATCTGGTTGACCTTCAATGTAATCAAAGCTAACCGAAACTTGCCAACCATCAGTTCCCCAAGTATCTGTTTTTACCTGTAACTCAGTTGGTCCTTGTAACAAAGATTTAAAATCGGTTACATCAATTTCAAAACCGTGTTCCAGCTGTGAATTATCTATCCCATAAGGCGTTATATAACGACCCAACTCAAACCATTTACCAGAATCATCATCTTTAACTTTCACGTTTGAAAATACATCCCATGCATTGCAACCTACGCTTGGACAATCAAGTTTTACATACATTTTTATCAAGCGAACATTTGATAAATCATCTGGCAAATCGAATACTTCGCTGTGACTCTTTTTATGCCCGCCACCAAAGGCCAGCCTTTGTTTGTCAAAGGTTGAGTAGCTATATCTCAAAGGTTCAATTGCGGTGCCAGAAAGCATTATACTGTTTTGCAATGCCCCTTCAGAGTTAAATGTCAATATGTGACTAATAATGCCTCTTGCTTCAAATTCAGGTACAAAGCGAATATATAAGGTTATCTGAGTAGCATTTAGTTCGTTGGCAGAGAATTCTATTGTTTGTGAAAAGTTGTTGTTATCTATCGATATTTGATATTGCGAAGGTGCCAAAATGTAGGTTTTACCAGTAAGGTTAAGACCCGATAACTGTATGCTCTGCACATGTGACAAAGCACCTGCTGATACATCACCAAAATCGCTGACGGCACCATTAATTTGTATCTCTTTCGCCTCTAGCGCTTGTCCGGATAAAGTTATTGTTACATCAGAAAAATCATCGGAAGCGATCACCACCTTGCCATTGAGATTATCCAAATTTGTTTTTGGGGAAAACCTAATATAAAGCATCAAGTGACTTTGTTTTAGCTCTGTTGATGTTAAATTTAGGGACGAAAAAAAGTCAGTATTGTTTTTGGATATTTCAAAGTCTGTAGATACATTGACATTAGCTAAACTGGTTACATTACTAGCAGTCAAAGCAATACTTTTTGCTGCCGAAAACTGGTTTATTCTAGTTGATTCAAAGGTTATGTTGTTTTCTGATGAAGTTAACGATTTTTTCACAACAATATCAGTGCTTTCACCTGCTCCAGAACCACCACAAGCGGTCAAAACTGATAGCGCGCAACTAAAAAACAGTATAAATAAATTTCTATTTTTCATAGGTATTAATGACTTAGTTTATTATTTAGACAATTTGTTTTGTCAATTGGATATAGCTAGCTTGTATCAAACTGCCTGAGAGTCGAGTCGAATCTGTGATTACTTAATCACATATCGCCAACCAAATACGCAGAAACTAACCAATGATTCATTTCTTTCTTTTGCATGGCTTGAGCTTTTGGAATACTAATTGTTATAGAATGTTTACCCGGTTTGAGTTTGATTAAGTCAATGGTTTCTGGCATCACATCACTGCCAGGACACCAATTTGAGCGAGAATAATCAGAAGATGCCACTCGTTCATCAATTTCTTTACCCTTCCACATAGCTTTTTCTGTCCAAACACCCGAGTGTGGATTAAACCGCCTAAACGAAGCGCAATCATTTCGCCATGGGGTAAATCTGAAAATTTCTTTACCATCGACAAAAATTACATTCTCTTTTCTAACAAATTCATCACCATTATGATGGCCACCATGCCCTGTAGTGATGTATTTAAGTTTCACATTTTTAACATGTTCAGGTATTGAGAACGTTGTAGTTAGATCATGACGAGAGAAAATATCGGCAAACTTAATAGGGTGAACATAATTAACAGTATTTACGAGTGGAAGTAACCACTGTTTTTGACGCTTATCTTGAGCGATACTACTTTCATTAAATGTTAGAGAAACGTCAATTTTATAGCCTTCTTTGGTCCAGACATCTATCCAAACACCAAGCCAGACTTCCCCTTCTAATATTGATAACCTGTCAGTAATATCTTGCTGCCAGTGAACGTCTTGTTCCCATTCAGGAATATATACGGGTTTTCTTTCTTTTAACTTTTCAGATTTGCTGAAATGCCCCACACCAAACGGCGTCATAAATCGTAGCAATTCGAGTGACGGAATATAGTTATCATCAGCAACATAACCTTGTATTTTATCTTTACCTAACAATAAGTTGTTAAGTTTAGTTTGGTTCTTTTGCAAACTAATAAGATTAATTATGGATTCTTTAGGAATAACAAATAATGAACCTGATTTATCCCAAGGATCGCCATTACTCACTAAACGAACATTCGCTGTTACCCGTGTAGATTTCTCAAAGTTTGGTACGTTTATTTTCTTTAAAATAATGCGGCCTTTACCTAAACGAAGAATATCATTGTCGTTTAATGCAAATTGTTTATTCGCATCGGGATGAGCATGACTAACTTGTTCATTTTCAAATACAACGATCGTTTGATCGCCGAATGATTTCAAATTAGAAGATGAAGTATTTTGATCCTTTGAGCATCCAACTAAAACGACTACAAAGCAGATAATTTGAATTACAGAAATATAATGCACAACATACCTTAAAGAATAGAGTATACGTCTAATTAAAGACTTCAAGCCTGCATAATAAAGAGATAAAGACGTATCTGTCGATACTTTAGCGAAAAACCACACTTTTTTGGTATATAAAACAGCCGCAAATTAGACAAAAATGTTAGTTATCATATTGATGTCATTATTTTAGGTTAACTCTTCAATGAATAATCAAACAATCTTTCTTGCATTAGTGCTAATTAGTTGCGTATTTTCTTCTACTGCAAAAGAAAGGCCCAATGTCATCGTTATAATAAGTGATGACCAAGGCAGCATTGATTTAAATAGCTATGGCGCTAAAGACCTACATACCCCGAATTTAGATTATTTAGCAAAATCTGGCGTTAGATTTAATCAATTTTATAGTTCCGCGCCATTATGCTCCCCTGCCAGAGCCGCAATTTTAACTGGTTTAACCCCTCATGCGGCAGGTCTTCCTAATAATGCATCTTCAATAAAGGGCACAAGGGGAATGCCTAGTAACAGGTTAACCATGGCTGAATATTTAAAGCCACTTGGTTATACAACCGGGCATATTGGTAAATGGCACTTAGGTTTTACACCTGAAACAATGCCACTAGCACAAGGTTTTGACTACTCATTTGGACACATGGGCGGAGCAGTAGACAACTACTCTCATTTTTTCTATTGGAATGGCAGTAATCGACATGACTTGTATCAAAATGGCAAAGAAATTTGGCGAGACGGTGAATATTTTCCTAATTTAATGGCTAATGAAGCTGACAAATTTATTATAGAAAATAGCAATAAAGCGTTCTTTTTATATTACGCGATAAACCTGCCACATTATCCGGTACAACCAAGTAAAAAGTGGCGAGATTATTACCAAGATACCCCTATGCCACGTCGAGATTATGCTGCGTTTATCTCAACCATGGATGAAAAAATCGGTCAATTAATTAACACGTTAAAAAAAGAGGGTATATTTGATAATACCATCGTTATTTTTCAATCAGATCATGGGCACTCCATGGAAAGCAGAGCCTTTGGTGGTGGTAGTTCAGGGGAATACCGAGGTGCAAAAACTAGTTTATTTGAAGGTGGTATACGCGTACCTGCGATTATAAGTTACCCGAACAAAATTTCAAAAAATCAAACTCGTGAACAAATGGCCGTTAGCGTCGATTGGTTACCAACAATATTAGACTACCTTGACGTACCGATTAACAATATTGATGGTAAAAGCCTCAAAAAAGTTATTGAACATGCCACGCCCTCGCCACATAAAATATTCAGATGGAAACAAGGATTAACTTGGGCGGTAAGAAAAGATAACTGGAAGTTAATAGGCTACCCTAATGACCCTCAAAACAAAGCGCCATTAGACCCAGAAAACGACAGTTTGTTCTTAGTAAACTTAGCTAATGATAAACAAGAGCTAACTAATCTTCTAAAAACACACCCCGAAAAAACACAAGAACTTTTACATGACTATTTAACATGGGAGTTTGCCGACATTAGCGATATACCTGCAGAAAAACAGCAGATCCTATCAATAGCTAAAAAGGCAAAAGTTACTTTAGTTAAACAACCTGATAAACGCTATAGAGCTAATGGGCCATCGAGTTTAGTAGATGAGTTATTAGGAGAAAGAGCATTTCAATTAGGCAACTGGTTAGGCTTTAAAGGTGATGATCTAACAGCAACTATAGACTTAGGTAAAACGACTCACTTTGAACAAGTGATTGTCGGAACATTGCAACATGCAGCCTCGTGGATATTTCAACCAGAATATATTGAAGTTTCTTGGTCAGATAATGGCACGGACTTCTCTTTTCCTATTCGCATTAAAAATGAGTTATCAGCCAATGACAATCGCGTATTGATAAAAAGATCACAGTTTAATCATGAAAACATTCACGCTAGATATATAAAAGTAACCGCAAAAAGCATTGAACATTGTCCAGATTGGCATATCGGATCTGGCCAACAAGCATGGCTATTTATCGACGAAATTTCAGTGTTATAAAATGACTTTAAGGAATTCAACAGTTATGTTTTTAATCAATAAAATGAGCAACTATTTAAAAAATAATTTAATGAAAAGTTTATGCTTTCTAATTTATTCACTCAGTATATTTTCTAGCCAAGCATCGGTATTTCCAAATGAAATAAATATCAAGCCCATTGATGGAGCTAAAAAACGTAATATCGTTTTTATTCTAACTGATGATCATAGGTACGATGCCATGGGGTTTGTAGGTCATCCTTTTATGAAAACGCCGAACTTAGACTCAATAGCGAAAGACGGCGTTTACCTTAAAAATGCTTTCGTCACGACATCTCTTTGTTCACCTAGTCGTGCCTCTATTTTAACCGGCCTTTATACACACAAACATCGCGTTATTGACAACAACCGATTAGAGCAAAAAGGAACCGTCTATTTCTCTCAATACCTACAGAAACAAGGTTACGACACCGCTTATTTTGGTAAGTGGCATATGGGCAGCAAAAGTGATGAACAACGCCAAGGATTTGATCACTGGGTAAGTTTCCCTGGACAAGGACATTATCTACCACCTAATGACAAATACACACTAAATGTTAATGGCAAACGCGTTAAGCAAAAAGGTTACATAACAGATGAATTAACCGATTATGCTCTTGACTGGATGAAAGACAAAAATCGTAGTGATAAGCCCTTTATGATGTACTTATCTCATAAAGCTGTTCATGCCAATTTCACTCCAGCTACGCGTCATAAAGGTATGTACGATGGACAAGTCAACTTACCATCAAATCACAGTAAAACTGATTACAATGAAAACACACCCCGATGGTTACGTGATCAACGTAATAGCTGGCATGGTGTCGACTTCCCGTACCACAGTGAAGTTGATATAAAAAAATATTATCAAAACTATACCGAGGCTTTTTCAGCAGTAGATGACAGTATTGGC
>Ga0209292_1006145_pt1 | contig 11939 bp, 10 predicted proteins | sample GOMGulsemesocosm_2_FD_184634 | JGI IMG/M metagenome (GOLD analysis project Ga0209292, IMG submission 184634) | Methane-oxidizing microbial communities from mesocosms in the Gulf of Mexico - GOM9C Gulf of Mexico (SPAdes) (version 2) | ecosystem: Environmental > Aquatic > Marine > Cold seeps...
TTTAGTTAAAGTGGAATAAGGCACTTCAAAAACAAGTTTATTTAATTTAAGTCCGTAATCTTCAATAAAATCAATGAACCTTCTAGCTTCGTCAATATCAAATTGAAACTCATTAAACCATGCATCAAGAAATTCATCATCAAAATGATCTTTGACACTGGCAATTGGCTTATTCTCATCAAAATGAGTTATGTAGTTTTTAGCTGAATGTTGAAAATCACTCTGCTGATTTGAACTGTGGTATGGTGAGACAATAGTATCGTAAAAACCATGATCATATAATATATCTCCAAAACTTGAGATTACCAATCTTGGTTCAATTACATCACAATTTATAGCTTCGGAAACACCACCTAGAATATGCATTGTCATTGTTAAACATAAAAGTTCCTGAATATCCAAAATACCAGCGTTCTTCCCTCCATTTAAAACCGTTTCGCAAACAGCCATTTCAATTAATAATCGAGAGCCTAGTGATGAACCGTTAAATTGACTTATTTTTTCAGAGGCAACCTTATATAGATCTTCTTTATTTTCATGTAAGGATAAATTAGCTTTATAGGTTCTGTTCCATCTATTTTTCTGATGCTCACTTAGTTCTAAATTATTTAATAGCTTGCTAATTAAAGATTTTCTATCAAGGTTTTTTAATCTCTTTTGGATTTTTTCCCAAGTTGAACCAACAATTCCGCTAAGATACTTTTTACACGATTCTTTTCCTTCAATGAGGTTGTTTTTACTTGGTTTGTTATCTTTCCAGCCCATGCCTAACTTTATATTTTTATCATCGGTTTCCTCAACAACTATAGGTTCTTCCCTATCTATTTGAATATCTAGATGATTTATGCAAACCAAATAAAGAATTTCTTTACAAAACTAGGCCGCCTTTAATTGAGTGTTTTATCTTCCCGTAATCGTTGTGCCATTAAATCAATAAAGCATCTCACCTTGCTGGAGGCCATTCTGCCTTCGCGGTGAATGATGTGCACCGGCATTGCGGGTAATTGATAGTCTGACAAAATAGTTTTTAGCGTTCCGTTTTTTAACACATCCGCTACCTGATAAGAGATCAATCGAGCAATGCCTAGCCCTGCAGTCGCGGCATCGATGGCGGCTTGATTACTGGTTACTGTTAATCTGGGTTGGATGCGAATTGTCTGCTTTCCCTTCTGCTTCTGCTGCCGTTCGCTAAATTGCCAGTCGTGGGTCATGTTACCCGCGCTAGAGGCAATCAAGGTATGCTGTTTTAATTCTTCAGGTGTTTGGGGGATGCCATAGCGTGCTAGATATTCTGGAGATGCGACTAATACCAAGCGTACTTCACCGACGGTTTTAGCATGTAGGGTTGAGTCGGGTAATTGGCCAATGCGAATCCCGACATCAAAGCCTTCTTCTAATAAATTCACGATACGATCTAGAAATACAGCATCCACTTGCGTCTCTGGATAGGTATTCAAATACTCCACCACCCCTGGCATCACATATTTTTGACCAAAGAGCACAGGCGCTGTCACTGTTAAATGACCCTTAGGTTCAGAGTTGATGCCAATCGCCGCCTCGTTTGCTTGCTCGACTGCCGCTAGAATGCGACGAGTATCCTCAAGATAACGTGCTCCTGCCTCTGTTATACGCACATGGCGGGTTGTGCGGGTTAGCAGCTTGATACCTAAATTATCTTCAAGCGCTGCAATGGCCCGAGTCACCGCAGGAGGCGACATATTCAAGCGTCGTGCAGCAGGGGCAAACCCTTGCTCTTCAGCAACGGCAATAAAAACGGTCATTAAATGCAGCTGATCCATGTTGGGTTCCTATCTTGGTAAGGATAATTATTCCATAATTCGGAATAATCAATTATGTATTATGGCTATTCTTCTATCAAGTAGTGTTTGGCACACTAGCGTCAGCTGTTGAGAAGCTGCTTTCAAAGCCTCAACCAATCAACTTAAAACTGACCTAGATAGAAAGGAATACATTATGAGCCGTATTAACTTAGTAACGGAAGCCGCCGCCAACCATGAGCAAGCAGAATTGTACTCAGCGATTCAAGGCCAACTCGGTATGGTGCCAAACTTTTTGAAAATATTTGCTAATTCTCCCGCTGCGCTGCGTGCATTTTTAGGCTTACATGGGATTGCGGGTGAGGGTAGTTTAGATCCTTTGACTCGTGAGCGTATTGCGCTGGGCTTGGCAGAACAGAATGCTTGTGAGTATTGTGTATCAGCTCATACGGCGATTGGTCGTAAAGCGGGTCTGTCGAGCGCTGAAATTGAAGCTAACCGTGCGGGTACTAGCCAAGATGCTAAGGCAGGAGTGGCGGTTAAATTTGCTCGTTCATTAGCAGAGCATAATGGTGCAGTCACCACTGCAGAATTAATTGAAGTGCGTAATTCCGGTTATGACGATAGCGAAATTGTTGAAATTATCACTCATGTTGGCATGAACATCTTAACCAATATTTTAGGCAAGGCGAGCCGAGTAGAGATCGACTTTCCTAAAATAGAGTTAGGGGTTGGGTTAAAGGAAGAGCTGAATCCTGCTTAGTATGTTCTGCAAACGGATTCTTGTGAGTCCGTTTGCAGATTTCTATTTTCATTGACATTAGCTTTTCACTCAGCCATTTATTAAAAAGGCATTAAGGAGATTATCATGGCTCACCAATACGCAAAAATTGCTTTTACAGATACCGTTCGCCAAGTTCAACGCGAACAAAATAGTCGTAATGGTTATGCCAGTATGGATCAGGGTGAAGACTACAATTATTTATTAAGCCAAAACGAAGCGGAGTTTATTCACGGCCGTGATAGTTTTTATATGGCCAGTGTCAGCGAAACGGATTGGCCTTACTTACAACATCGAGGTGGACCAAAAGGATTTATGCAGGTGATTGATGAATCAACCCTAGGCTTTGCGGATTTTAGTGGTAATCGACAGTATGTGAGTACGGGGAATTTTAGAACCAATGATCGTGTCGCTTTATTTTTTATGGACTACCCTAATCGTCGCCGTCTTAAAATGTTGGGCCGCATTGAGTTAGTAGAAAATACGGATTGGGACTTGATGGCAAAACTAGAAGAAGCCAGTTCCGGTAAAGAAGGGCGCTACCGTGCTTCAGTCGAACGGGGTTTTCTTATTCACATCGAGGCCTTTGACTGGAATTGCCCGCAGCACATTACGCCACGTTTTAGTGAAGATGAGATCGAGAAAGCCATTGCACCCTTGTTGGCAGAAAACAAAGCATTACAGGAACAGCTAGTAGCCCCGTTAGATGCCCGCTTAGAAAATACATTAGAGGATGATCTAAATAATGAACCTGATCTGATCTGGGGAGCAGGCGAGTTACCTTTAGTGGTTAGTGGTATTAGGCAACTAACTCCCAGAGTTCGCGCCTATGAATTTCGTCATCGTGATGGACTTGAGCTGCCAGAGGTAAGCGCGGGTGCACATCTTAAAATTCCATTGCCACCGTTAAATAAAGATGGACAGGGTGACAGTAGTAGCTCGGAAAAGAGAGAGCGCCATTATTCCATTTGTTCGAATCCAAAACGTCGAGATGTATATGAGATTGCGGTGCTTAAAGAAGCGCAAGGTGAAGGTGGGTCTTTAGCCATTCATCAGCATTTGCAATTAGGACAAGAAGTTCACTGTGCACTGGCAGAGAATAATTTCACCTTGCACGATGATGATCGTCCTGCGGTTTTATTTGCCGGAGGAATCGGTATTACGCCGATTAAAGCAATGGCACAAGCTCTGCAATCTAGGGGTAATGACTTAAACATTCATTATGCCGGGCGCAGTTATAATGAAATGCCTTTTCAAGATCGCTTGCAGCGTACTTTTAATCAGGATGTTCAGTTTTATTCTGCCGCATTAAAACAGCGATTAGATATTGAAGCTGTTATGAAACAAGAGATGATGCAGGCAGAAAACGATACTGTATTTTATGTTTGTGGCCCCAGTTCATTAATCGATGCGGTAATAGCGTTAGGGCACTCGCTTAATATTGATCCTGAACGAATCCGTTTTGAACGCTTTGGTCATAGCATAAGCCGTGAAGCCAAACCAATTCGGGTTGAGTTTTCCAAATCCAATGCCGTGATTCAGGTAGGGAAAGATCAGACAATTTTGGATGCCGCGCTGGCTGCAGGTATTGAAATACCTTTTAGTTGTAAAAATGGTGATTGTAAAACGTGTGCTGTGAAAGTAATAGAGGGAAAGGTTCAGCATTTTGATAACAGCTTAAGTGAGCATGAACGCTTAAATGAAAATTTGATGTGTCCGTGTGTATCCCGTGCGATTGATGACAACCTGGTATTGGATGCTTAATTTTACTTTATATAAAACAAATTTAACAAGAGGGTTTTATGATGGATTTTAATATTACAGCAGAAGATATCCGCAAGCCATTGCCGAACTTCACCAAAGAAAGCGCGCTCGAAAAAATACGTTTAGCCGAAGATGGATGGAATAATCAAAACCCTGAAAAAATTGCCACGGCCTACAGTCTCGACAGTGTTTGGCGTAACCGTGATACCTTTATTATTGGTCGAAAAGAGATCGTCGATTTTTTAACGGGAAAGTGGCAAAAAGAAAAAGAATATCGCTTAATTAAGGAACTCTGGGCCTATAGCGAAAATCGTATTGCGGTGCGCTATGTTTATGAATTTCAAAATGAAAGTGGGCAGTGGTTTCGTGCCCATGGCAATGAGAACTGGCAGTTCAATGAGAAAGGCCTAATGACCGAGCGTCATGCCAGTATTAATGATGTTGAAATTACTGACAGTGAGCGTAAGTTTCATTGGCCTTTAGGTCGCCGCCCAGATGACCATGCGGGTTTATCTGAACTGGGTTTGTAAAATAGTTAATAGGTGACAATCTCTGACAATTTACTTTTTCATCTTACATAAGAGCAACAAAGCAATTAACTCATTGGCCTAAACTCAACTTGGCAATAAAAAATAAGATGAATGTAAGTTGATTTTAGCGCGAGGAATTGAAAATGGAAGTTAATACTCACTCTGCTGTGAATACTGCGTTATTAGATAAAACCTCTTCAGGTAACAGTATTAATGAGGTAGAAAATAAAGGGCAGTCTGTGGGAAGTGATAGTCGTATTGCTAGTCGCTCAAAAATCGAATTGTCGGATCAAGGGAAGTTATTTCAACAACTGGAAGAAAAATCTAAAAAAGCAGAAGGGATGCTAAGCGCTAATCTGAGTCCAGAACAAGAGCAAGAGGTTGATAAAAGTTTTAAAGCACTCGATGCAATTCTTGAGAAAGACGATGTTACTGAAAAAGATGAAGCCGCTTTGGATGTATTGAGCGACAAGATTGATGCTATTCTTTCAACCAGTATTGCGAAAATGAGTCCGGCGGATAAAAAAATATTTCAGCAGCTAGATGCGGATATTATTAAGTTGGAACAGACGCTCGAAGGCACTTCAGAGCGAGAGCTAGAGAATTTCCAATCGGATAGACAAATGCCCTCAGGTGGTTTTGATGCTCAATCAGACTCTAGTGATAAAGAAGGCAAGCAGTCCAGTAAAAATCTTAACGCCCTAACTGCGGCTCAATTGAATAAATTATCAGCTCTATTATTGAAAAAACTCAGCAGCATTCAACTTAATAAACTCAACTCGAGTCAGTTAAATAAACTGGATGCACTACAAATTAATCAACTGAGTCAGGTCAATCAGGCGAAATTAAACGCAAGTCAAGCAGCCAAAATATCTTAAGGCAGCCAACTAATTGTTGGGCAAATCTTAACTTATGTCAGATATCTTGATGTAAGGCCGCAAATGTCACTCTATCTGTCCTCGTATGTCATTGAGCCTTTCAGTGACATTCATTATCTTCATTATCAAATGACGCTTTAATCAATTATTTCTTTGTCCATTGTGGTAGCGTGCTACTCAGTTAATAATTTATAACAGCACTCGTAGCAGTAACCTGCCATAGAATAAATATAAAAGGACCCTTATGAGTCATCGCATGAGTAAAGGCAAAAGCAACGGCGCGAAAGCTTTAATCAAAACACTGACTAATGCAGGTATTGATACCTGCTTTACCAATCCAGGAACGTCAGAGATGCATTTTGTTGCCGCTCTCGATAGTTCTGATATGCGTGCGGTATTGTGCCTGTTCGAGGGTGTTGCAACAGGCGCTGCTGACGGCTATGCCCGTATTGCTAATAAACCTGCCGCGACCTTATTGCATCTAGGCTGTGGTTTAGGCAATGGTTTAGCTAATTTACATAATGCTCGTAAAGCGCGAGTACCGATGGTGAACATCATTGGTGATCATGCTATTTATCATAAACAATATGATGCACCGCTAGAATCCGACATTGTTACTGTGGCACGTAATGTATCGGGCTGGATACGTACCAGCTCAACGACTGAGCAAGTCGGGGCAGATGCAGCCGAAGCCATTGAAGTTGCACAAAAATCCCCACAGCAAATTTCAACATTGATTCTTCCCGCGGATGTTTCTTGGGGTGGAGGCGGAGTTGCTGTTGATGCAGACTTAACCCCAGTCACTGAATCGGCCTCCGGAACTGTGGTTAGCCAATTGGCTGATATTTTATTAAGCCGTGGTAAGAAAACCGCCATTTTATTGGGCCGTCGAGTTCTATTGGAAGAAGGCCTTATTGCGGCGTCGAAAATTGCCGAAAAAACCGGCGCTAAATTGTTCACTGAAGTTTTTCCAACACGCTTAGAGCGTGGCGCCGGTTTGCCAAATGTGGAACGTATTGCCTACCTATCAGAAATGGCGTCGGTGCAGCTAAGTGGCTATGAGCATTTGATTATTATCGACAGCGCTGAGCCGGTTTCATTTTTTGCCTATCCGGGTAAACAGAGTTATCTAGTACCAAAAAAATGCACTGTACATCACCTTGTCAATCCTGATCAGGATGCCTTAGGCAGTATTCACGCCTTAGTTGAAGCGGTGGCTGCAACGGATGTTGAGCCGAAATTACAGCCAGCCGATCGACCTAAGTTACCGACAGGAAAACTCAACGCGAGCAAGGTGTGTGAGGCTGTTGGTGCTCTTATGCCAGACAATGCCATTATTTCAGATGAAGCCCAAACCTCTGGGTTGAAACTGCCTATTAGCACTGCGGGAGCGCCAAGGCATGATGTGCTGACCTTAACCGGTGGCGCCATTGGCCAAGGCTTGCCCGTGGCGGTTGGCGCTGCGATTGCTGGCAAAAACACTGATGGCAATGATACGAATGGAAAGCATCGATCAGTCATTACTTTGGTCGGTGACGGCAGTGCCATGTATACCATCCAATCTCTATGGACCATGGTGAATGAGAATCTTGATGTAACGGTTATCGTATTGAATAACCGCTCGTATGCGATTCTTAATATTGAACTAGAGCGAGTGGGTGCAGAAGGTGCAGGTCCGAAGGCGAAATCTCAATTAGATTTATCGAAAACAGAAATAGATTTTGTGTCGGTGGCAAAAGGTATGGGAATGCCAGCAGAAACAGCGACCACAGCAGAAGAGTTTAATGAGGCTTTAGCGCGGGCGATTCGTGAACCGGGCCCGCATTTAATTGATGCAATTGTACCGAGCGAATATGAAGGCTTGAAGCTGAAAGTATTGCCACATTTATTGGGTGCCATGAGTAAAATTCCTTCACCGCTTGCGAAGGCGTTAAAGAAAAAACTTGCTCCTTGATTAGTTTAATCGGTCATCTTCTTTGTTAAGAAATTAAAGTAGATAGCTTAAGGCGAAGATAGCCTTGTCTTCGTACCTCGTGCCGATGAGGGGGCTCTCATAGATCCCTTGATCCAGCTTAGTACGGCTGATGATGCTTTTAAATTCCCATCTAGGGCTGAATAGAAAAACCGTATTCACTGTGAATTGGTGATTGACGCTATCTTTGCCCTTATAACGGTACCGGCCTAGTGCTAGGTCTTCTTGGTGGGGTTTAACGCCGAAATAATAATCAACATAGTCAGCGCTGTACCTGAGCGCATTGGCTGTCCCTTTTATCTGGATGCTATTCTTATAGCGATAAAAGGGGAGGTCGATTGATGATTTTATGCTGGTTGAATTTGAATTATTTGAGATGTCTTGATTAACCTCAATTGATAATAGCTTCCATCGGAAATTGGCAGTGGCTGCTAATTCTTGATTGGGTCGCTTATAATCTATGAATACAGGGTCGTGGGAAGATCCTCTAAAAACAGAAGCTTGATTTTTATAACCTTGATCTCTGACATTGATGCCAGTGCTTAGCTTGATGTCATCGCTTAATGGATAATGATAACTGGCAATGTTTTCAACACCAAAAGACCAATTACCTATGCGAACGTCTAGATAGGGTGCTAAAACACTCTGATCATCCATACCTTTCCAAGGCAAAGAGGCGCTTAATGGCGCCAAGCCCGCTTTAATCTTCCAGACATCCTGATGACTATGCACTTGCGATGAATTGAACAGTAGCGTGAGGACAAGTGATACTGGGAACGTGCAGGAGTAAAATCTATTCCATTTCATTTGCAAACTGCCTTTTATGATTTGGTTAGATATTAATAACTGTTAAGCGGCTTAGCAGGTGACAAATGTCATGTTTTTTAAATTGAATTTTCGTGACATTTGTCTATAGGGATTCAACTTTTATTGTGGAATAGTGTGTATGAATAGATTTTGGGTTCTGGTTATGAAAAAGGAAAATGCAGGGTTTATCCTGGCGCTCATTACTTGGCTAATAGTGGCATTAGTGACCTTCTATAATTGGTATGAAGGTACTCCAGAGTTGGTCGCGTTGGTGAAACCTGGGCTTTGGTCATCGATATTAGTACTTGGCTTATTTTTACTATTTATTGTGGGTTATGCTCTGGTTGGTGATGTTTTTTCAATTAGTAAGCAATCTTCAATACCTTGGATCGGTTTGTTTTTATCGGCCTTTTCGATTACTGGCTTAGTGGTTTTATTTCAATATGGGCTAATAGGTATTTTGGCGATTATTGTGGTGGCTCAATTGCCGACTATTTTTAGTGCTGTCACATCAATTGTATGGGCAATCTTGATACCTATAATAGGAATGATGATCGATGTCTGGTTTAAGAATTTACCTGGCGTCGTGGCTAATGCCTTGCTTTATACGCTATTTAACCTGTTTGCTTTACTGGCTAGTTATCGTTTTATTGTTGCGGAGGAAGCTAAAAGTCGATCTCAACAGTTGTTACGTGAATTAAAGGCGACTCAAATTTTATTAAGTGCAACAACCAAACGTGATGAACGCTTACGCGTTGCGAGAGATATTCACGATGTTTTAGGGCATCATTTAACCGCACTGAATCTTCAATTAGAAGTCGCGTCTCATGTCGACTCTCATCTAGTTCAAAATCATGTCCTACGTGCTAAGTCCATTTGTGGCTTGTTATTGGCAGATGTCCGAGAAACCGTCTCTGAATTTAGAACGGAGCAAGATGTTGATTTAAGCGATGCCTTAAGCACGCTTTGCAAGGATATATCGGGCATTAATGTGTCGTTGAATATTTCTCTGCTAACGCCTCAACTAAATGCTCGTATTGCAGAAGTGATTTTTCGGAGTGTTCAGGAAGCGATCACCAATATAATGAAACACAGTAATGCGAAAAACTGCCAGATTAGTTTGTCACAAGGTGAGTCTTATCTGAAATTATCTGTTTTAGATGATGGTAAGTCGATCAGTCGGAAAGTATATAATGTTGTTCCTGGTAATGGTTTAAAAGGAATGACTGAAAGGATCGTCAAAGTCGATGGTTCTCTAAGGTACGAATTATCGGCAGCGGGTTTTGGCCTAGATATTAAACTTCCTAATTATATGATTTAACATGGCAAGTGCGTAATGACGATTAAATTATTATTAGTAGATGATCAAAACCTAGTAAGAATGGGTATTTGTAGCTTGTTGGAGATAACGGGCAAGGTAGATGTTGTTGCTGAACTTGATAACGGCAGTGGGGTTTTGGAGGCTATTAATGAGCTGCAGCCTGATATTATTTTATTGGATATTCGGATGCCAAAAATGGATGGTTTACAGGTTTTGGCAGCCATGACTGAAAAGAATGTCCATGTCCCTGTTCTTGTTTTGACAACCTTTGATGAGCATGAGTTGGTATTAAAATGTATGGAATTAGGTGCTAAAGGGTACCTCCGTAAAGATGTCAGCCTAGAGTCATTGGTTGCTGCAATCGATACTGTCGCAGCGGGTGAAACGTGGTTGCAGCCGGCTATAACAACGAAAGTGATTGAAAATTCTACGCGCTTTTTACGTACTGAAAATTTCAATCAAGATGGGAGTTTGATTGAAAATTCGATTGAGGAATTGACCGCCAAAGAACTGCAAGTACTTAGGCTCGTTGCGGCTGGATTTTCGAATCATGAAATTTCAATTTCATTGCATAAATCCCAAGGCACTATTCGCAATACCGTATCATTAATATTGGCAAAGCTGCAGGTAAGAGACCGTACTCGTGCGGTGCTGAAGGCCATTGATTATAAATTGATTTGACGGGCATTTAAAATGGCTTGGTGTACCAAGCCTTTTCAATCAGGTGCGTTAAACATCCCGCGAATTATTGCGCGATTAGTTTACGCATAATCGTATTCACCGCCTTTCGCCAAGGCAGCTTGGTAGGCTGGCAATGCCTGGAAGCGCTTAATATAAGCCAAGGTATGAGGATGTGCTTGGTTGATGATGCCGCGGGCAGCACTGGCTTCTAGCGGAAAACTCATTTGAATATCGGCACCAGTTAATTGATCTCCGCAGAACCAAGTATTTTGACTTAAGTGGTTTTCAATGAACTCTAAACTGCGTTTGATATTAGGCCCAGAAAAATTCTCGACGATTTTATCCGCTATCATTTTAGCCACGGGTTTAATAAAAAAGGGCATCGGGCTGGCTTTCATTTTATTCAATACTAGGTTCATTACCATCGGCGGCATTAGAGAGCCTTCACTAAAGTGTAACCAGTAGAGGTACTGCCAATAAGTTTGAGAGCTTTGCTCTGGCATTAGATTTTCACCATAGGTCTGTACTAAATACTCAATGATCGTGCCGCTTTCAGCTAAGGTCAAGCCGCTGCTATCGTCAATGATTACCGGGCTTTTACCAAGCGCATGAATAGACTTTAAACTGTCTGGCGCAAGGTAGGTCTTAGCGTCGCGGTTATGAAATTCAATCTTATATTCGAGTTTAAGCTCTTCTAATAGCCAAATGATGCGTTGAGATCGTGAGTTGTTTAGGTGGTGCAATATAATCATTAGCGCGTCCAAATATCAGAGAGTCAAAAACGGAACCTCTTTATAAGGTTAAATAACCGGCATTGCAATTATGAGTAATAAGCATATCGCGAGGGTCTTTGATTACTATTTCGTTTTAATCTCTTTGTTAATAGTGCCGATACAGTAGATACAGCCTCTCTTTTTCTTTTTGGTTTAACCATGAAAATACTGTCATCTCAAGTTCAGCTCAGTGGGCGCCAACTAAACTCTGAAACGTCTATGCGATTAGAGCGTTTGTCTGCATCTGCGATAGAGCAAGATACCGCTTCTGGCTCTTCGGGGAGTAATAATGAGACGGCCAGCATCAATCTATCCATCTCTAATACCGCTAGTGAACAGCAGCGTATTCAAACAGAGTCAACGATAGTCGCTCTTGATACCGGGAGTATTTCCCAACAATACGCGGGCTTGCAGATTGCTGATTATCTGGTCGAGCAAAGCAGTGAAATGAGCTTGTCTGTCGCTGAGGTTAGCCAAGTTTTGGTTGCAAACCCAGGGATGACTGTTAATAACGTGGAGATCGGTGCGAGGGAAGAGGTTGTTGTTGAGGTACTCAGCTTATTGACCCAAGATTCAAGCGAGTCTTTAACCTTTGAAGCATTGGGGCAAGTGACTACGGAGGATGGCTCTCAGATCGACTTTATGTTGGCTTTA
>Ga0209292_1006149_pt1 | contig 11935 bp, 9 predicted proteins | sample GOMGulsemesocosm_2_FD_184634 | JGI IMG/M metagenome (GOLD analysis project Ga0209292, IMG submission 184634) | Methane-oxidizing microbial communities from mesocosms in the Gulf of Mexico - GOM9C Gulf of Mexico (SPAdes) (version 2) | ecosystem: Environmental > Aquatic > Marine > Cold seeps...
ATCTTTGGCCGGCGTTTATCTGCGATGTACTTTTAGAGCTGCGCATGACCTTAAGGGGAGGGCCATTTTTGTTGTTATTAGCACTAGTGGCATTATTAGTCATTGCACAAATGATTAATGGCATGCAAAACAATTTCTTTGTTGGTGTTCAACATGCTTATACCAGTGCGTTATTGCCTTATTTGGCAAAGCCTCTTGGCATAGTAGGTCTATTTATTGTGGTGTTTTTTACCGGTGAAATGGTTTGGCGGGCAAAAGATACTAATTTTAATGGCGTTATCTCGGTTACACCCGCGCCTAAATGGCTGTACTTTGTATCAAAAATTTCTGTTATGGCTTGTCTGATTTTATTGTTGCTTGCATTAATAATTATTATTGGCATTGGATACCAGTTATGGAACGGTTTTTACGCCAACGATTTGCATTTATTCCTATCACTTATACCTATTTACGGCTTACCTCTGTTGCTGATGTCAGTGTTATGTTTGTCGGTCCATTATATTTCAATTAATAAGTATGTTGGTTTTACTATCTCTGCGGGTTTGTTACTGGTGTTTAAAACGGATATTGCCGTAATGTTAGGTTTAGAACATAACATGCTGCGATTCACTGATACTGGGCCACATTATTACTCTGATTTCAGTGGATACGATTTCTATATTAAAAGTACCTTTTGGTTTTCTCTTTATTGGTCAATGGTGACTGCTGTTATCGCTATTATCTGTTATGGGCTGTCGAAACGAAGTTTGGATGAATCAATTATTGGTGCTTTTAAAAGATTGACGTTTTTATTATCAAAAAGTGGCCTGCGTGCATTGCAGTTAAGTATATTATTTACAGTACTATGTGGCAGTTTTATTTTTTATAACACGAACATACTGAACCACTACATAACTGTTGATGAGCTAGTACAAACGCAACTTGATTATGAAACTCAACTGCATGAGTATAAACATGCTCCAACACCCAAAATCACCGATATTAATGTTGAAGTGAACTTTTTCCCTAACCAGCACAAAGTGGTTATTAATGGTGAATATTTGTTAACAAACTCAAGCCAAGAAAACATTGATAAGTTTATAATATCCTTACCAAATACCGAGCAAGCATTCCAGTTCAAACTAAACCGTGATTATCACTCCCAGATAACTAATGAATTAAGTGTCATTGAAGTGAATTTGGATAATACATTGCTTCCGGGTGGGGAAATTAAACTGGATTTCACCACTAGTTTAGTCAAAAAAGGGTTTAAAAATTTCGACAGGGATATTTCATTATTAACCAATGGAAGTTACTTCCATGGTAGTACTTTAGTTTAGTTAAAAAAGGGTTTAAAAATTTCGACAGGGATATTTCATTATTAACCAATGGAAGTTACTTCCATGGTAGTACTTTATTGCCTTATATTGGATACGACGAAGATCATGAACTGCAAAATAATGACGCTCGATTGGCTAATGGTTTACCTGAAAGAAGTACTTTGCCGAAGCTAATAAATGGAAAAACATATGATACACATGGTCATGAGAATGATGCCAATTGGATCAATTTTGAAGCTACTGTATCAACAACTTCAGACCAAGTTGCAATAGCGCCAGGCGTGTTGAAAAAACAGTGGACTAAAAACAATAGATCCTTTTTTCAATACAAAACAAATCACAAAATCTCTAATTTCTTAGGGTTTTCATCGGGGCAATATAAAAGCCAAACTATTCGTGCAGGTCAAACGAATATAAAGGCTTACTTCCACCCTAACCATGATAAAAATATCGAGTTAATGCTAAATACAGCAGTTTTACAAAAACAGTGGACTAAAAACAATAGGTCCTTTTTTCAATACAAAGTAAATCACAAAATCTCTAACTTCTTAGGGTTTTCATCGGGGCAATATAAAAGCCAAACTATTCGTGCAGGTCAAACGAATATAAAGGCTTACTTCCACCCTAACCATGATAAAAATATCGAGTTAATGCTAAATACAGCAGTTGAATCGCTAAAATATTTTGAACAAGAATATGGCCCATATCCATTTCCTGAACTTAGTTTAGTTGAGATCCCCAATAGGGCGTTTGCTAGAGCCTATCCTGCAACCATTTATATTTCTGAGCATGTAGGGCTTAAAGAAAGCATAACTCAAGGCCATGGAAAAGATGACTTTTCATATTTAATAGCACATGAAATAGCTCATCAATGGTGGGGGCACCAACTTGCCTCAGCAAAAGTAGAAGGGGAAGTGTTGCTCATTGAAACGTTGGCTGATTATTCCGCACTTATGGTAATGAAAAAACTATATGGCGAAACTTATGTTAATAGCGTAGTAACTGACTCTACACAAAAATATTTAAGTGGGCGTGGTGCTGATGTTTTAGGGGAAACACCGCTTTATAAAATGTTAGGTCAACGTTATTTACGGTATCACAAAGGGCCAGTTGTCCTTAACGCAATTAGGCATTTAATCTCTGAAAGCACATTAAACCAAGCGCTAAAATTATTATTAGATAAAAAATCTAATGCGACAAAAAACTATGCCACCAGCTTAGATTTACTTCATGTTATTAAAGAAATATCAGATGAATCTCATCATGAAAAAATTGACGAGTGGTTAACTGAAATTGTCACCTACGACTTAAATATTTCTAATGCTAAAACTGAACAATTAACAAACGGAAAGTATCAAGTTACAGCGACCGTTTCTGGTCTTACATTTAAGCATGCTCCATTAGTAGAAAAAAAGTTTACTCATGATGTAACTGTTGGGATTTATTCTGAGGTAATGGGGCAACCTTATCTTTTACAACAACAATCTGTACAAATGACAAATGGCGTACAACAGGTAACCTTTATTTTAGACGATGCCCCTTTCAAGATAATAATAGATCCGAATAACCTTTTTATCGATAGAAACCGTATTAACAATGAAAGTAAATTTATTTACTAGGCCAAAAACATAGTTGCATTAATCATAATATTTAGGAGAAAAAAATGAAATTATTTAAAAGTATTAAATTGTATTCTGCTTTGGCTATTTGCATGACATTAAGTGCAAATGCCGAAGTATCAAATAATGAGACTATTTTAGCCGAAGTTAAAAAACAAGTTCAAAAAATACAGTGGCATACTTTAAATGAAAGTGATGCATGGGGGTTTACGATAGAAACCCAGCTAGATAGGGGAAATGGAAAATTACAGCAGAGAATTCAACGTTATAATCCCAACCTTGAATTAAATAAACAGTGGCAATTGATTGAACAAAGCAAGAAAAAACCTTCTAAAGCAATTCTACATGAATACGCCAAAACTCAGGAATCAATACGCAGCAGTGAACCACCGGTTGATATAGAAAATATTGATATAGTGTATTTAGTGACTTTGAAGTTTGAAAAAAACGTTGGGGATTATGCTGTATTTTCATTTAAACCTAGACTTTCTATGTTCGACGAAGAAGTGAATAAAGTATTTGACGGTAAGTTGTATTTTAATAAAAGTAAGAACTACATTGAAAAACTGAATATTAGTGCTTCTGAAGCTTTTTCTCCTGGCTTTTCTGTCGAAGTTGAAAAATATGATATGAATATAGAAGTATCAAAAGTAGAGGAGGAATTACACGTTACACAAATTGAGTCGGATAAATCAGGTAGCGCCTTTATTTTTAGTTCCTTTGATGAAATTAGTACAAGAAAGTTTAGTGACTTTGTTACCAAGAGATAACTTATTCCAGCTAAAGTAAATTGTTAGATAAAAGGTATCTAACAATTTATTAATTGCAATAACGAGAATAAAAATTAAATACCAAAATATAACTACTCCTATTATTGTAAGCTTAATTATCACGAATGAAGATATTGAGCTTTGGCCATGTTCCTCATCATTAATTAAATAATCGATATTGCCCATACTACTATGGTTCATTTTACCTTCGTTTAACCTCCCCTCTTTATACTTTTTATATTCAATAATTATTAAGAGTGATCTTTATGCCCAATTTAACCAATATTCAACACCGTGATTATGGTCAAAGTTTGTATGTTCTACCCTTTTTATTTTTTTATTTTTTGATAACTATCCGGAATTCAGAGGACTTCGGTCACATATTTGAGCTATTACCTGTGCTGGGAAGGACAATGCCATTTTTTTTTCTAACCGCATTTTTGGTTGGAGTCTTCAAGTTTCGCGGAGGGAATTTGCAGCAGCTTGGCTTATGCATGCCTCAAATCGAAAAAACTAAATTTAAGACGGTAATTTGGATTGTAGTTGGGGCAATAGCAGTGCTAGCAATGAGAATACTCATGGCTGTTGCATTGGATCCTTTACTTGAGTTTTTACCGCCAAAGATTTCAAGAAATAATGAACTTACGGGTAATTTATCCTTATTAATGGGCTTGTTACCAGTGATGTGGCTAATAGTGATCTCAGAGGAAGTATTAATGAGGGGACTCTTAATGAATTATCTGGTCAAAAGGTTCGGCGATACCAGTCTTGCTTGGCTACTGGCAATATTAATATCAGCTTTTGTCTTCGGATTATTTCATATGGGTAAAGGCCCAGCCGCTATGATTTCATCTGGATTCGGCGGGCTTGTATACGGACTGGGATATTTTATTTTTAGAAAAAATCTATGGCCGGTGATCCTTGCGCATTGTGGGGTAAATACCATTGGTTTTATTGGAGCTTATTTTAATGACTAGTCGTTTAAATAATTATTCCATTTTACCTTCGTTTAACCTTCAGCTCGTAAACTACTTGTAAATCACTACATTAAGGAAGTAAATATGTACTTTAACCGTAAAAAGATAGGTCACGTTATTTTACTCGCAAGCTCACTTTTTGTCATTGGGTGTAGCGCTCAATCAAAGTCGATTGTTTACCCAGCAAGCAATACATTAGCGACTAATATCAATAAATTGTTAAGTTCAGAAAATTTGCCAGGCATGGTAATACAGGTGCGCAAAAATAATAGAATCATTCACCATCAAGCTTATGGTTATGTTGATCTTGAAGCTAAAATACCTATGACCAAAGATAACTTATTTCGATTATATTCGATGACTAAACCCATCACCGCATTAACAACACTGCAAGTATTAGCAGAGCAAGGAATTACGTTAGACTCGCCGTTGCAAACTGTATTTCCACAATTTGAGCAACAGTCAAACATTCCCTTATCGGCAGTGATGACTCATACATCAGGTTTTTCTTATGGATTTCATCCTAAATACTGGGCTGGCTGGCAGTACTTGTTTGCTGGCATAGGTGACAGCCAAACCTTAACCGAATTTGTTGATATTTTAGCTGACATCCCTTTATTAAATGAGCCTGGCGAAAAGTGGCTTTATAGTTTTGCCTCTGATGTACAAGGTGCTGTGATCGAAAAACTCACAGGTAAAAGATTGTCCGAAAATATGCGTGATAGGATGTTCAGTAAGTTGGGTATGAATGATACTAGCTTTTATGTTGAGCCTGAACGTGTTGATCGCCTTGCACCTCTTTATAGTAATAGTTGGCTTAGCGACATCCCAACTAAAAAAGAAGATGACAATGTAACCCAAGCACAAGGAGCTGAATCTGGGGGCAGTGGTTTGGTATCAACTGCGGCAGACTATTCACAATTTATCCAGTTGCTGATGACACCAGAATTTTATCCTGATATTGTCAGTGCTGATCTCGTAGCCCTGATGACTACAAACCAATTGCCAAAGCATATTCCGACCATACCTGAGCGTATATATACCAATTCTGGTTATAGTTATGGCTTGGGAGTAAAACTCAAAAACGAAGAGTACTTAAGTAAAGGTAGTTTTTATTGGGCGGGAAAAGGCGGCACCATATTCTGGGCAGATCCTAAAAAAAATCTGTCAGTAGTGGTGATGATGCAATATCAAGGCGGTAATAAAATATTGAATAAAGAACTAATACCTATAGTTTATAACTGGCTGGAAAATCGTGAAAATACTACTCATTGAAGATGATGTCGATATAGCTGCTAGTATTGCTGATTACCTTGAATATCAGGCAATGACTGTTGATTTTGCTTATGGTGTTGAGCAAGCAAAAAGCTTATTGGCTAATACGACTTTCGATTTGATTATAATGGATGTCAATTTGCCTGATGGCAATGGCATCTCATTGTGCCGAGAACTCAAGCAAGATCATAATATTAAGCAGCCGATCTTGTTTCTTACAGCCAGAGGGGTATTAAAAGATAAACTTGAAGCGTTTGAATCGGGTGCTGTTGACTACATGGTAAAGCCATTTTCAATGCAAGAATTGTCGGCACGAATAAAAGCGCTTAATGCCCATATTAATAGCCAGGAGCAATTCGAGGTTTCGGTTGGACTTTTGTCTATTTGTATTCAAACAGGAACGGCTTTATATAATACACAGCACATTCAACTACATAATATAGGGTTAAAACTCTTAGTCGCTTTGATGAGAAGTCATCCTAAGCCTTTAACCACTGAGAGGCTGTGTTCAATTATTTGGCAAGATGAAATTCCTAAAAGTAATCCTTTAAAATCACATGTTTCGCGCATCAACTCACAATTTTTTCAGCTATCAAATCATAAAATCATTGCTCCCATACGTGGCATTGGTTATCAATTAACATTAGGCACCACAGATGCCTAAAAAAAGTTTAGCTTCGATACTAAAATTGCAATTGTGGTTACATACTTTATTGACCAGTTTGTTTTTTATCGCGGTACTGTTTTTCTTTCTCTTTGCCATGGAGGATTACCTTCATGAACAACAACTTAAAAACATCAGTGAAATCGTTGCAGCCAACGACTCAGTGAAAGGCATACCTGACTATATTCAATTGTATACACCCAAAGAAATATCACCTGATTGGCTGACTTTATTAGAGCAATATGCGTTCAGTCACGCAGTAGAAATATACAACGAGCAGGGCAATGTCATTCATTTGCTTCGCTCACAATTTAATGACAATGAAAAAGTTTTTATCTTGGCCTTAGATACCAGTAAAACCAATTCCCTTTGGACTATTTCAGATAAACTACTGATGTTTATTTTACCTTGGATAGTGGTTTTTTTAGTGCTGGCATCATTTTTGGCAAAAAGATTTATTAGTCAAATACTCGATCAATTTAACCTTCTGTTAAGCACAATTAATAAAAGCGAATCACCGAATAACCTAGATAGATTTGTACAAGAACAACCCATTGATGAAATTGCCAAGTTTGCTCAATTATTTAACCAAGTGTGGCAACAAAAAATTGAAATACTGGCACGAGAAAAACAGGCGTTAGAATATCTCAGTCATGAATTGCGCACCCCTATTCAATCATCTTTAGCGACGTTAGAATTATTGGCACTTAAAACACAAGATAGAAGGGCCATCGAACGCTTAACACGCTCACTTAATAGAATGACGCGATTGAGTAACTCTATTTTATATTTGATGGAATCAGAAAGCCTATTACCCACCTATCAAGTTGACGTTTTTAAAATATGTCAGCAACTTGTCGATGAGTTAAAACCCTTAGCGGATGCAAAAAGACAAACTATTTCAATCAATACCATAAAGCCAAAAATGGATAAAATTATACCGCTTGAAAATGAGAATACCCTAGTTGAAGAAACAACCACAGAAGCAAGCAGAGTAGAACAAGCTAGCGCAAATAATACCTCAGTTAAGATTGTGGCTACTCAAGAAGTTATTGAAACGTTATTGTCCATTCTACTAACTAATGCCTTGAACCATAGTAATAATAACCCGATCATTATCACCATAAGTCATGATCAAATTCGTATCGAAAACGAAATCAAAATCAAGAAAAGTACACAAGGGAAAAATGCAGCTAAGCGGGAGGGACACCAGCAAGGATTTGGTATTGGATTGACTATCGCTAAACGACTCGCCAATAAATTTAATTTAAAGCTGAATATACTTTTTATTGAGCAAAAACAAGTGATCGCTACTATTTCAAATCAGTAACTAAAATTAGATAAAAAAGCAGGTGTAATGGCTCTATGAAATGGGAATGTAAATACGAATAAATAACTTATACTTTTTGTCCAAAAAAGTTAACTGTTTTCATCTTCAATATAAAATTAAAAGCAAGCAAGCAAGCAAGCAAGCAAGCAAGCAAGCAGTCAGAAAAAGTTTTTCCAACAGTTGATATTCATAATACCTCTGTGCTCATCGTGGATGATAATGACACTAATAGAGATGTTCTTAGAGGTCAACTCGAGCATTGGGGAGGAATAGTCTCGGAGTCAAATTGTGCTGTTAATGCATTAGCCTTGCTCGATCAACATTACTCACCACAGCAACCTAACAAACAGCCATTTTCAGTTGCATTTATTGATATGCAAATGCCAAATATGGACGGAGAAGAGTTAGGACAAAAAATCCGTGCAGATAAACGCTATAGCGGTATACACCTGATCATGATGACATCTATGTCATCTGAAGAAAATACACAGTATTTTAAGGCATTAGGCTTTTCTGGGTATTTTCCAAAGCCGGCCACAACATCAGATTTATTTGGTGCACTCGCTATTGTTCTTGAAAACAATAAAACGCCAAGCGATATTGATACCTTAGTTACTCACCAATATCTTGAAACATTATCTAAGCCTATTGACGTAAATGAGCTAGAAAATATTATTATAAAATCGCTTAAAGCCAAACCATAAAATTTACATCGTTATGCTTTCGGTAGGTGTAAATATAAATTTAGATAATGGCCCACTTTTACGTGAAAAATAACAATATTCAAAGTGATTACCATTGAATTCAGTTTACTTTTTGTGAGCACAGGAAATTGAACCCTCGACAACCTGAATTACAAACCGGTTGGCAGTATAGGATTAAGTGTGATTAACATGTCATAACCTAGCGCTTACGGCGCTGATTTTGTCATAGTTTGGAAGGAATCATAATTCATTAAATTTACAAGCTCACAGAATACTACCAGTAACAATTTAATTTTCGTTAAAGTATGATTCGAGATAACCTGTTTAGGGTTATCTCGTATTAAATAGCATTTGTCACTATTGGGTGCTTTTTACTTACTTTAAGATGCTTACAAACAACTAATTATCAATTGGCCAAGATCTTACTTTCAAGCTGCGTTAGCAGTTGTTTATATAAGCTTTCGTATTCACTATTTTGCTTAACCGCTAGTTCGTAGGCGGTTTTTTGCAGGGGTAAAGCTGCAACCAGATTTCCGTCCATTATTAAGGCCGAGGCAAGGGCCCTATTAACATGTGGTGAGTCAGGATAGTCTTTGAGATTAATTTTAAAGACTTCTATGGCTTCTTTGAGCTTTTCTTCCCTAAGCAAAGCATAACCAAGATTACGTAGTGCTTTTTCAGAAGAGATCGCATAACCGTATTTATTATCCGAAAGCTGCTGGTAATAGCTTTTTATTGATTTGACTCCTGCACTAACTACTGGTGAGTCTGGCGCTAAGACCAGGTCAGAAAATAAAGACTCCAATGCGGTTGGCAGGCTGACCAGAGACTGCGACATATGGGTATTTTTATTGAACTGGGCACTTTTCCAGTCTAGCTTTTTGGGAGCATGTTGTTGTAAAAGCGTGAGTAATTTATTGTAATTTGTCGCTTCTCTGAGCCCGTCACCAGAACTTAACCATAAAAAGGCTGATGTATCCTTGCTCTCCTTCAAAAATGCTTCAAAATCGCTTAACAGATCGGATTCATCTGTTATCCATGGGCTAATAGAAATATAAGCTTGAAAGAGTTCGGGTTTATGGATCAGCCCATATAACGGCGCCATGCCAAACCTTTCACCAGCCGCTAATATTCTAAAGGGCTGGCTACGATAATGTTTGTCTATATAAGGAATGACATCGGTTTCGAGAAAGTTAATAAAATCTTCACTCTTGACGCCACGTTCGATAATACTTACTGCTGTTTCAGTGGTTAGGGATACCAAAATAGTATCGGGCATTGGATATTCCTGATTATGACTTAGAGCATCAATAGTCGCAGCAGTAGCCGCAAAAGAGCCTAGACTAAAAAATACCGGGTATCGTTTGTGTTTTAATGCCTGATAACTGCTTGGTAGTCGAATATTAAGGCTAGATTTTTTCATCAGGACTTTTGAATCGATAGTGATAGTTTCACCTATAACAATAGGTTCACCGCTTAGACTAATAAAAGACACTAGCCAAAGTGTTAAGATAAATAATAATTGTAAATACTTCATATAAATAATTCCAAACTATGTGGTGGTAAGCGACGTAGCAAAGGCTAGCACTCGCTTTCGATATTATGCAAAAAGAACAAAAATGTAACTTTTTTCTGTTAAAACTAACGCTTTTTATGTGACTTTTATATTAACCAATATTCTTTTCACAACTTGCTGTCGCTAATTCATTTAGACTGACATACCTGTAGCATTTTGACATGTTGAATGGATGATTGATTTCTGATTTTTTTCTGATTTTTATGATTGTCTAGGCTAAGCTTATGATTTTATTGCATGTATAGTTCGAGGTTTGATAGGTAGAGTTTGACTTTCAAATAGTAGAAATTAAAAAAACATGGTTGTTTTGTCGGTAAATAGCGTATGCGGCAAGGAAGTAGCCTGCACGTTACAAATCAGGCTAATGAATTTGTGACTTACTTGTTCTATAAATTTGAAAACCGATAAAACTTGATGACTTTTAGTTGTGAAATGAAACTAATTCCGTTTGTCTTATTTGAATTTCTGAAGTCAATAGTCGTTTACCTTGGGGATCCACATCGTTTAACCATGTATCCTTACGTGAAAACCGTGTTAAATACTCAAAGGCTTTTGATTCTAGATTATATCTCCATAATTCTTTTGATTTACTGAGCAGGTATAACTCACTCTTTATTAGGAAAAATGGCGCTTGGTTCGCTAATTCCTTTTCTATCGTTAGATTTACCACTTCTGAATTATCAGCAGAAAAAAGCCCATTTTGATTAGATATAACGAGCTTCCCCCCATCCAATTGGGCCCAATAAACATGTCCATCGTATAAAGTTTCAAACCCACCATTTTCTATATTCAAGCTTATCAATTGATGCTTTCCCTTATAAAAGATACTGCATAATAATTGAGTTTGATTAAACCATTGAAAAATACGCGTAACTTTAACACCTGTCTCAACGGGTTGTGAAACTTGCCCTTTATTGCTTAGAGAAATGACTTTTAGCTTTCCTGTATGAAACAACATTAGGTCTTTACCATTTGGTGACCATACAAATTGCTCAACACCTTCGGGAATATTAGAAACTTGCTTGGTTCCATTTTCTTGCTCAACCCAAACATTTGTCGCGCCATTCTTTTCTGACAAAAAAGCGACCTGATCTGATTTCGGGTTAAATTTTGCGTCAAACTCTTTAACAATACTCCTACCGACAACTTTCGGGATGAATTTATCACTTTCAAGTAAAGAGTGGATATAAATATCCCTGTCGGCCTTGCCCATTGTCATGACAATACTATTCCCGATGGGGCTTACGTCAGCAAGCCTAAGATCTGGAGAGTCGGATGCGTGTAATTCAGTAAAATCTCCTTTCATATTCATATGGAGAAGGTAGCGTCCCACTGAAAAGACGAACCCCTCACCCAAGTGGTCCCAAGCAGGATGCCAATGAGAAAAGTTACTGTACTTTTTGGGGATGCTAAAAGGTAAAGCTTCTAATGATTTGTCTTCGATATTATAAATAAAAATTCTTGGGTTTTGTTGATCGGCAAGAATTGTGATTGCCAGTTTATTAGTCGCTTGAGACATAGCTAGCGCGTGCACTTTCATCTTTGTATCAGAGAATATGCTGTTTACTTTACCTGACTCCGCGTTAAACAAGATCACGCTGCTTTGTCTAGTTGAGTGTATATTTGAATATTGTATGGCAAAGAATCGCTTGTTATCTAACCATTGAGGAAATTGGTAATGAGTATCATCACATGCGGCCA
>Ga0209292_1006152_pt1 | contig 11931 bp, 5 predicted proteins | sample GOMGulsemesocosm_2_FD_184634 | JGI IMG/M metagenome (GOLD analysis project Ga0209292, IMG submission 184634) | Methane-oxidizing microbial communities from mesocosms in the Gulf of Mexico - GOM9C Gulf of Mexico (SPAdes) (version 2) | ecosystem: Environmental > Aquatic > Marine > Cold seeps...
ACAGTGTCAACGCCTGCCAAGATTTTTAAATCTTTGTTTTCGACCATTAGCGTTTCAATAGTTGAAACATCTGTAGTCGATATTTTAAGCGCTGTTACTTCAGGTAGAGCAGCAAGTCTTCTAAGAAGTTCTGTTGAGATTGCATGATATCCGGCGGCATCAGGGTTGTTATAAGGCATAATTGTTACGCCTGCCTCTTTTGCAGCTGTTGCAGCAAGCGCATAGTACGCATACATTTCTTCATCAGAAGGAACCGCCTTAGTTTTTGGTGGCATCACCATGACAGTATCCACGCCAACCGTAGCAAGTCCTTTAACGATTTGGGCAATCTCTTCCTTAGTTTCTGCTGCAGCTCCACTGATCAACGGAACATTGTATTCTTTAGCAACCTCAGAAAGGGATTTAAGTAAAGAAAGACGCTGTTCGTTACTCAGGTAGCTATTCTCACCCAGAGTACCAGAAGCAACAAGTCCGCCCATTCGGCTTCCGCCCTTTCCTTGAGCTTTTAAAACATATTCTGCCTGTTTTTTTGTTACATCAAAGTCAATCTCAAGGACACCTGATTCTGACTCTTTAAGCCATGTGAACACGGCCGGCATAACGGTATATCGCCAATCTGTACTATTTGTTTCCATCATATTTCCTACTGTTTAAATCACATCAATATACCTTATGGTATATTGTATACCATTCTAACGCAATATATCATTTAAATTACCTCTGGCAAAGCCGGAGGCTTTGGTGATTAACCGCTCTGCCTTTACGTGTTCTCAACTTAAATTTAAAAGTCACTAGCCCCAATCAAGCAGGCGCTGTTGTCCTTCAATTTTTAAAATCTCAGTGATGTCTTGTGACATCTCAATAACCCCTTTGTAGTTATCTTCTTTATCTCTCACAGCAAAGTAGCGAATATGAATTTTTTTATCTCCCTTAAAGTTAATCCAAAATTCTGCCGTATCCTGAGTGCCTTTTTTAAACTCTTCAAGAATTTGTAACACAGGATCAAGTGATTTAGGTGGATGACAGAATTTCACTTCGCGGCCAATAATTCCCGCAGATCGAGGGAAAACACGGTTATCACCTCTGTTATAAAACACAACTAGGTCATTTTCATCAACATAAGTTAAATCTACCGGCATAAACTGCAACATCAAGTTAAGCTGCTCAGTAGACAAATAACCTTCGTTCATTCGGATCCTGTCATCAGTTGAAAAGGGTAAACGGCGTTTACGTCTATCTTCACCGGGGTGCACATATTCTTCTCCTCCCTTTTTATCAGCCTCTTTTGCAGCATTTATTGCAGGGAAAGGCACAGGCTCTTTCGTTAACATCCAACCAATTTCCACATCACCCTCACGCATTTCTTTCCAGTCATCTTCACTGAGTAAATCGAGTGCATTAGGAAACAATCTATGCTCTTCAACTTCCATCAAATGAAATAACTCACCAGCAATGCGTTTAATAAGGCGCGAGATTTTGTTAAGTGTTTTAGCCTCAATACAGGCACGAACTTCACGAAATAAATCACGTATTTCATCATGAAAAGCCCACATGCCTTGACTAGGTCCAGTCCAGCCATGCTTTTCAAGATAAGGAAAAAGTTGATTTTCTTTACGTGCGAAGCGCTTTTCAACTTCAGCTAGTTGATTAAATAAATTAAAGAACAGTTCAAAATCTTGCTCTGCATCTGAAGATGAAAATTGTGATAATAATGACTGGATTAAGTGATTTTCTTCAAAGTAAACTTTTACCGGATGCCCTTCAGGCAGTTCAGTTACATATTGCGGCCAAGAATTCATATACCCGTCACCATTCAAGATGCATGTTTCAGAGCGGTTGAGCGATTTCAATTCAAGGCGCAGTGATGAAGGAATGGTTATTCCCTTCTAAGTCACTGCAACGAAGAAGTGGTATTGCTCAAACGCTTCTATGATGGGTTTAAAATGACTTTATGCTGCGGTTAATAATCAACACATAGAGTGACTATGTAGGGATTATTTTCCTTGCCTAAAGGCATTTTAATTCCCACTGAAATCGAGCACTTTGAATGGTAACGGGTATAAACTCGCTCTTACGGAAAATAAAGCGACATATTGGCAAATTCAGTCCCGAGAGGTTTGGACATAGATCATGATTTATCCGATTAACCTTGATTAAAACAGTAAGTATATATCACAAATATTAGCTTCAATAGCTGCCCTTTCTAAGGCTGGTTATTTTGACACTCAGTCATTATTAACAGTAATAATAGCTTTTTATTCTATAACCCTGCTAACATGACACAAATAGGAATAGTTATCATTTGCACCAAAGTGCAATTCTCGAAAGGATTAAAAATGTATCGCGATTTAAAATTATCATGGAAAATCACCCTGAGTTCCACGTTCATCTTGCTATTGTTATTAGCGGTTGCCAGTGTTTCTCACACGGGTATCAAAGCTGCTAGCAATGGTTTTACTGAGTATAGAGCGCTTGCTCGTGATAGTAATTTATCAAGTCAATTATTGGCCAATATGTTAATGGTGCGAATGAATGTTAAAGATTACTTGATAAGCCATAAAAACAAGGATATAGAGCAATATAACCACTACCTTGTCGCAATGGAATCCTTGCTAAATGAAGCAAAAAAAGAAATAAATAAAGCCGAACGATCCCAACTAGTAAAGCGCATTTCTGATGAGATCACCGATTATAAAGAGACCTTTGAAAAAGTAGTTCATCTGGTCAATGCACGCAATAATGTTGTCACAGCGCAATTAGATCCTAATGGCTTAAAAATGAGAAAAGCTATGACGGCAATCATCTTAAGTGCCTACCAAGATGACGATGTTTCCGCTTCTTATAAAGCCTCACAAGTACAAGAAAAACTATTATTGGGCCGTCTGTATGTTGCCAAATTTCTTAAATCCAACGCAAATGAAGATTTTACTTTTGCACTAAAAAATATGAAAAATGAACTCAATATACTTTCGTCTGCACTTGATAAGAGCCTGCAAAATACTGAGAGGCGAGCATTATTTAATGAATTTAGAGATGCACATATTGCTTACTTAGCAGCCATGGAACAATTAAACCAGCTTATTAGTCAGCGTAATGATTTGATTGATAATACCTTAGATAAAGTTGGTCCAATAGTAGCCAAACATGCGACCGAGATAAAACTGTCGGTTATGTCAGAGCAAGATAGACTTGGACCAAAACTTCAAGAAAGCAATGACACTACTTTAACCTTAGTACTCACGATTACCTTAGCAGCATTGTTATTGGGTATTATCTTCTCATACTTTATCTCACGTAGTATTACTCGCCCGATAAATCGTGTCGTTGTTATCGCTAATCAGTTGGCTAAGGGCGATTTAACTATCACTGTTGAGCAAGGTGCCAAAGACGAGGTCGGCCAGCTGTTTAATGCGCTGGGAAATACCGTCACTAATTTAAGATCTGTGGTAGGACAAATTTCAGGGGCTAGCCAAGAGGTGGCTTCCTCTGCACAACAATTATCGGTAGTGACCGAACAAAGTAGTCTAGGAGCTCAAGAACAGAAATCAGAAGCAGAGCAAGTAGCCACAGCCATGGTTGAAATGACAGCCACAGTAGGTGATGTTGCCACTAATGCTATTCAAGCAGCAGATGCTGCAACCGATGCAGATATCGAGGCTAACTCAGGTCAGGATATCGTACAGAAAACGGTAATATCAATTAATCAACTCTCTGAAATTGTTGAAGAGACTTCAGATAAACTGCTTGAATTAGCGAATGATTCTATGAGTATTGGTGCAATTTTAGAAGTAATTAATGGCATAGCCGATCAAACCAATTTGCTGGCACTAAATGCTGCCATCGAAGCAGCTCGTGCCGGAGAGCAAGGACGTGGTTTTTCTGTTGTTGCTGATGAAGTACGTTCTTTGGCACAAAAAACTCAAGAATCAACACTGCAAATAAAATCATTAATTGAAAAGCTGCAATTAGGATCTAAAAGTGCGGTTAATAGTATGCAACGTGGTAAAGAGCAAGCACAAAAAAGTGTGCTTACCGTAACAAAGGCGAAAAGTGCATTAGATACTATTTCAACTTCCATAACCCGTATCAGTGATATGAACAGTCAAATCGCCACGGCTACTGAGCAGCAAAGTGTCGTCACTAATGATGTCAGTAAAAATTTAGAAAATGTACAACGAATATCAGGTGAAGGAGAATCAGCAACGTTACAAATATCACAAGCAAGCACCGAGCTAGCGACACTATCAAATAAGTTACAAACTATGGTCATGCATTTTACCGTTGAAAAGCCAGTAATGACTCGCTAAAGACTACTTTACATAACCGTATTTCTAAGCTAACTTTAATTGTTGATTTGTACTATAAGCTGTTGTAAATAAAATACTTACAAGGAATGGTTATGCTAAATAATACTATTGTAAAAGCGGTGGGCTTTGCTTGCGCTCTTACAGCGGGTCAAAATGCCTTGGCTTCAGAAACATCTGAGGCCGATAAAAAATACTCGCCTCGTGCCAATAATACTCAACCCAATAATGTTTATTGGGGTGATTCACACTTACATACAGGTTTATCACTTGATGCTGGATTATTTGGTAATACGGTAAGTATTGATGACGCTTATCGCTTAGCTCGTGGCGAACAAATTAACTCAGCAAAAGGCATTCCGGTTAAATTAGCAAGACCTCTGGATTGGTTAATTGTTACCGATCATACCGACTTAATGGGTGTTGCCACTGACATTCAAAACGGTACCGACAATATCCTAGCCATTCCCAAAGGTAAGGAGTGGCATGAAGGTTTTAAAAAAGGGGGCAAAGCCGCCGGTGAAGCTGCTTTTGATTTAATCGGTAACTTTGCACAAATGACATTGCCTAAACAGCTGGTAAAAGATTATAGCCCTGGCTCAGAAGTTTTTAATCGAATTTGGAAAACCATAGTTACTGCTGCAGAAGAGCATAACGAACCGGGTTTGTTTACTGCTTTTATCGGTTTTGAATGGACCTCAGTGCCACAAGGTTTTAATTTACACCGTAATGTTATTTTACGTGACAATGCCGATATTGCCCTAAAAGTTGAACCCTTAACTACCCAACCACCTTTAGGTAGCACTGATCCACTAGCCCTTTATCAGTGGTTAGAGAATTATGAAAAAAACACAGGCGGTCGAGCCTTTTCTTTTGCCCATAATGGTAACTTATCAAATGGTTGGATGTTTCCTACCGAGGGCACCTACGCGGGTGGCGTTGTTGATAAAAATTACGTAAAACTTCGCGCTAAGTGGGAACCTCATTACGAAATAACTCAAATAAAAGGTGATGGTGAAGCTCATCCTAATTTATCACCTAAAGATGAGTTTGCTGATTATGAAACCTGGGATGTTGGTAATTTAGATATCTCTCAAAAGAAACAACCTGAAATGCTTAAAGGTGAATATGCCCGTGAAGCACTTAAACAAGGTTTATTGTTAGAGAAAAAACTCGGTTACAACCCGTATAAATTTGGTTTTGGTGGCGCAACCGATAGCCATACATCATTAGCAACGGCTGATGAAGATAACTTCTTTGGTAAATCGACCAGTGTTGAACCATCAAAAGATCGTATTAACCACCCCTTTGCGTCATCTGATCTAGGTGCCTTTGAAGGTTATAAGTTAGTGTCTTCTGGCTACACCGGTATTTGGGCACATGAAAATACTCGTGGTGCACTGTTTGACGCCATGGAGCGTAAAGAAACTTACGGTACTACCGGTCCGCGTATGACAGTTCGCTTCTTTGGTGGTTGGGATTATAACAAACAAGATTTGCAAGCTAACGATCCTGCTAAAGTAGGTTACGCTAAAGGTGTACCTATGGGTGGTGACCTTGTTAAGCAAAAATCTAACAAAGCGCCATCATTTATGATTTATGCGATGAGAGATCCAAAAAGTGCTTACCTTGACCGCATTCAAGTGATCAAAGGTTGGTTAGATACATCAGGTAAATTACATGAACGTGTCTATGATGTTGCCGTATCTGATGGTCGTAAAATTGACAAAAACGGACGTACTAAAAAAGCCGTTGGTAATACTGTCGATTTAAAAACTGCGACTTGGACTAACAGCATTGGTGACGCACATTTATCGACTGTTTGGACCGACCCTGATTTTGATAAAAATGAATCGTCATTCTATTACACCCGTGTGATTGAAATTCCAACACCACGTTGGGTGTTATACGATAAAGTAAGATTGGGCGCTAACATTCCAAAAGAAGCTGAGCTTGTCGGTCAAGAGCGAGCTTACTCTTCACCTATTTGGTATTCAGCTAAATAGCTTAGTAAGTTAGTAAATAAAGTAATAAGTTCGTCTTGTTGGCTACTAGTCAATAAAACGAACGGTTTTACCTTCTTTAGCACAGTAATCATTGTAGTCAGCCTTCCTTACCCGTTTCAACACAGTTTCCTATTATTCAAAAAGTAGTATTTAAACATTATGCTTAAAAAAATCATCACCGAGCCATTAGTTCACTTCCTTGTTATTGCGATTTTGTTATTTTTCATCTTTGAACAAGCGAACACTGATAACGAAAACCCCAACACCATCACGGTGAGTCAGGGGCGTATTGACCAAATTAAGCAGAGCTTCTTAACACGCTGGAACCGTGAGCCGTTAGTAAAAGAGTTAGATAATGCTTTGCATCATTATGCTATTAATGAGATGTATCTACGTGAAGCACGCAGCTTAAATATGGACATCGGTGATAAAGTTATTGATAGGCGACTTAGACAAAAAATTGATTTTCTAATCGAAGACTTAGTAACAACAAAAGAGCCTACAACAACTGAATTAATGCAGTATTACCAGAAAAACATTGATAAATACCAAAACTTATCGGTATTTAGTTTTCAACAAGTACATTTCCCTAGTGATGTTAATAAAAAAGAATTACAGCAAAAAATTGACCAGAAAAAATCTTTAATCGCGCAAGGAAAAGCCCCACAAGGTGAATTGAAATTACTGCCTTATCAAGTCAATAACCAAAACAACAAACAAATAAGCCGAATCTTTGGCAGCAATTTCAGCAAAGAACTAAAAAATGCACCATTATCTTCATGGTCTGGGCCAATAGAGTCCTCTCATGGTCTGCACTTTGTCTTAATCAATCAAAGAACACCAGCAACCAATAAAGCCTTTGAAGTAGTAAAGTCGACTGTACAAACTGATTGGCAATATGACAACCTGCAACTTGCCAAAGCCAGCTTTGAAGAACAACTTTTACAGAGTTATACCATAGAACGAATACAAGACTCAGCCGAAGCAGTACAAGGTGGCGTTAGTCAATGACAGTTAACATGATCTTAAAAGTGGCAAGGCTATGTCGACTTTTTCTACTCACTTCATTCTTCACACTTTTTGGTAGTGACGTACTTGCTGATGATATGAGACCGGCCTCATTAACCATTACAGCAACCAGCAATACTAATTTTGATCTGGTGTGGAAAGTACCGCTTAGAAACGGTAAAAAAGAAAAGATTCATTTTGCTATTCCTAAGGGTAGCCAACAAGTCGGCTTAACTAGAAAGCACATTATAAATAATACCTACATTGAATATTCAAGCTTTTACCGAGAAAACGGCTTAGCAAAATTATTTATCACTATTGATGGTATAAACCATACCGCAGGTGATGTACTGGTGCGTGTTATTGGTATGAATCAAGAAACACTCACTACGGTACTTAATGTTGATAAGCCAAATTATGTTATTAACAAGATGGTATCACTAAGCACCCTAGATACTATGCTTACCTATATCGAACTAGGCTTCGAGCATATTCTTATTGGTTTAGACCATTTATTATTTGTTGCTTGTTTAGTGTATATCTCAGGTAGCCGTAAGAAGTTATTTTTTACCATTACCGGTTTTACTCTTGCCCACTCAATCACACTTTTTCTCTCTGCCAATGCTGTGGTCACTATTCCAATAGAGCCAGTAGAAGCCGTTATTGCCTTGAGTATTATTTTCCTCGCATGGGAAATAGCTAAAAACAAACAACAAAGTTTAAGTTTGCGTTATCCAGTATTGGTTTCTTCAAGTTTTGGTTTATTACACGGCTTTGGTTTTGCTGCAGTACTAAGCGATATCGGTCTTCCAGAAACAGAAAAGCTAATGGCGCTACTGAGTTTTAATATTGGTGTCGAATTAGGCCAATTAGCCTTTGTTTTAGCCTTGTTTATATTGGTTAAGTTAGCATCATTTGTTTATCAACGGCTGCAAAATAAACCTTTAACCTTACCAATGTTGCGCCTACCTATTAGCTACCTTTGTGGTATTACCGCCACCTTTTGGTTTATTGAACGGTTAACTGTATTTTAAGCTTTACTAGCCGTGAACCGAAATACAGCAGCAGTAAGCAGAGTTCAACGCTCAATTTTTTCTCTTAAGCTAGAATACCCTTTATCTTAAACCACTAAAACTTATCATTACCACCTTGAGGTAATGATAAACTTCTATTTAAAAGAAACGCCACTTCTAACATAACGGTTTTGAAATCACTGTAAAAAGACTAAGTAACCCCTCTTAATAAACATACCAGCATAGGCGATTAAACTATCGAAGACACTTTTTATCAAAAGTTTAATAATTGAACTAGTATTAAAGACTTAGCATGATGTAGAGTTCACCGCTTTGATAAAAAAAAATATGCTGCTTGGTTTAAATGGATTAAGACCCTTTGGGTTTATGTTTATATTAGCGCTTATAATAGCGCTAATATCATTGGCCTTTGGCTCAGCTAAGTCATCAGATACACCATCAGATAAAAGACCAAACGCAGCATTAACAACTGCGTCACTTGCAATACCAACACTATCACTCAAAGCCAATAATTCGGAGCTAGGCTTGCCGCTGCTGCGCAACTTCAGCCCTAAAGAATACGGCGCGCAAGCACAAAATTGGGCAATAGTGCAGGACCTACGCGGCGTTATTTATGTCGGCAATAATGATGGCGTGCTGGAATTTGATGGCGTGCGTTGGCGCTTAATTCGAGTAGCAAACAACACAGTAGTACGCTCTCTAGCAGTGGATGTACAAGGCAAGGTTTATGTTGGTGCGGTTGGTGAAATTGGTTATTTACAGCCCGATGTTAATGGCCAAATGTCCTATGTTTCTTTGTTAGATAAAATCCCCTCAGAAGCGCAAAACTTTGCCGACGTATGGAATACCTTTGTCACGCCTGAAGGGGTGATATTTTCCAGCTTTTCGCGGTTAATGCGATTTCAAGGCGAAAAATTTGAGTCTTGGACAACCGAAACTACATTTCATGCTGCTTTTTTAGTTAACAAACGATTATTTTTTCGTGAGTTGGGTCGTGGTTTACTTGAACTGCGTGATGGCCAGCTGCAGTTAGTAATAGATGGTGAACGGTTTGCCGATGAAAAAATTTATGTCATGCTGGCTGCAGATTCAGCTCATTCAACTGGCTCTACTAAGTCAAAACTATCAACGAGGAATACAGCATCAGACACCCTAGTAGTCGGCAGCCGCACTCAAGGCTTTTTTACATTTGATGTCAATGGTTTCACCGCCTGGCCTACAGATATCGACTTTGAAATAAAACGTGATTTACTTTCCAGTGCCACCAAACTACCCAATGGTCACATAGCTTTGGGCACTCTGCAAAACGGCCTTTACATTATCGGTGGACAAGGTGAAAAAGTTGCCCATTTGAATAAAGCCAATGGTTTACCTGACAATGCTGTGTACGACCTCTCGACAGACAGTGAAGGCGGCCTGTGGATAGGCACAGCTAACGGCCTGGCTCGGGTTGAAGTGAATAGTCCACTTAGTCATTTTGATGAACGCAGCGGACTGGCGGGAACAGTCAAAGCTTTACATCGCCATCAAGGGAAACTTTATGCAACTACCTACCAGGGCTTGTTTCGGTTGCAAACCAAGCCAGCACCTTATTTTGAACGTATTGTCGGCATCGATGATCAAACTTGGGCTTTGCAGTCCGTCGGTAAACAACTTTTAGTGGGTAATGCTCTTGGGGTCTATCAAGTTTCTGGCAATAGCGCGACCCTGATTAAGCCAGCCAAACATGCTTTATCACTGCACGCCTCAAAGGCGCAGCCTGGGCTATTTTTTGTCGGAGAGGGCAATGGCCTAGGATTACTAAGTTTAAAAGAAAACCGTTGGTTTGACCAAGGGACAGTGCCAGGGGTTGAAGCTGAGGTTCGTAGCCTGTTTGAAGACAATAATGGTGATCTGTGGTTAGGCACTCAAAATAGTGGCATCATTAGGGTAACTTTTCCATTTACTGAAAATGACACACTAACGCCAGTTAAAGTTGAACGATTTGGCCTTGATGCGGGACTACCTAGCCTGAATAACAATCAAGTTTATTCTCTTGATGGTGAGCTTCGTTTTGCCACCGAGGCTGGTATCTATCGTTTCAATGAAGACAAGCTTCGTTTTGAGCCAGATTCAAAGTTTACTGATTTGTTTACTCAGTCACGGGCAGTCAGCTCTTTATCAAAGGCAGCACAAGGCATCTGGCTGCATGCATCTGATCCCACTGGAACTTTTAAAGCTAGCGGCTTGGCGGCACGGCAAGCAGATGGCAGTTATCGCTGGCATGGAAAGCCATTGTCGGCTTTAACTGGAATGCGAATTGAAATAATTTACCACGACCTTGATGACGTTGTTTGGCTTGGTAGTAGCGAGGGCTTGTTTCGCTTTGACTCGAATATGACAAAAAATCACAGCAGACCATTTTCCGCCTTGCTGCGCCAAGTCAGTGGTCGAAATGAGCGCTTGGTATTTGCTGGTGGCGGTAAAACGTCACCAGTGAGATTAAACTACACCGACAATGCGTTACGTTTTGAGTTTGCTGCCACCAGTTTTGATGGACTTGATTCCCTGCGCTTTCAAACACGTATGAATGATAATGCATGGTCAAAGTGGAGCGCGGAAACTTATAAAGATTATAATAATCTTTTTGAAGGTGATTATCGCTTTCAGGTACGCGCAAAAAATCGCTACGGCACTATTAGTGAACCGGCCGAATATGTGTTTACTTTATTACCTCCCTGGTATCGCACTTTATCGGCATACCTCGCTTATGTGATAATCTTGAGTATTATACTTTGGAGCGCAATTCGCTGGCGATTAGGTCGATTACAAAGACAGCAAACGGCACTTGAATCGACAGTAATAGAGCGCACTTCTGCGTTAACGCTGCGTACAACGGAGCTAGAAAAATTAAACAAAACCATTACGACATTAAGTCAAATTAGTGGTGAAATTAGCTCGATTTTTGAGCCATATACTTTACTCAGTAAAGTATATGGCTATATTAAAGAGTTGATGGATGTTGACGTGTTTTTTATTGGACAATATGATCCGGAAAAGCAAAGAATCAATTTTAAGCTTGCCATGGAAAATGATGAACGATTAAGCCCGTTCTTTGTATCAATGCATGAAAAAGAACGACCCGCGGTATGGTGTATTGAAAATAGACAACCGTTAATTATGGATGATATCGCTAAGGATTATGCAAGCTACTTCGGTAATTTACCGATAGTTGGACCAATAGTGGGACAAGAAACGGCTGCCGTAATGTATTGGCCGCTTATTATCGGCGAAAAAGTTATCGGGGTATTGACGGTACAAAGTTACCAAAAAAATGCCTATAACGACACTCACCAAAAAATAATACAAACATTAGCATCGACCATAGCGATTGCACTCGATAATGCTAATGCTTATCGTGAAGTTGAACTTCAAAAAAGTGCCGTTGAAGAAAAAAACAAGGAAATTCTTGCTAGCCAACGCTTTATTCAAACAAGTAAAATGGCGGCCTTAGGTACCATGACCGCTGGTGTGGCACATGAAATAAATAACCCAACCAATTTTGCTTCCGCAGCCGTCTACATGATGAAAGATGAAATT
>Ga0209292_1006156_pt1 | contig 11929 bp, 13 predicted proteins | sample GOMGulsemesocosm_2_FD_184634 | JGI IMG/M metagenome (GOLD analysis project Ga0209292, IMG submission 184634) | Methane-oxidizing microbial communities from mesocosms in the Gulf of Mexico - GOM9C Gulf of Mexico (SPAdes) (version 2) | ecosystem: Environmental > Aquatic > Marine > Cold seeps...
CCATATTCAGTTTCAAAGATAAAAAAATCATTTATATCCGTGATCATTGGTACCATGCAGCCGAGTAACATCGTTGCGGTGAATTACCCACTAATCTAACTTGGGCTTATTAAACGTGTATGTTATAAAACTTCTCGATATGTGGCCTTAACAGCCATAGAAGGGACAAAATTTGAGTCAGACATAAATATCTTGGTTCTGGTTGTACAGTACCATCTTTATCGTAAAATTTGGCATATACTCTTAGGACAAAATCCGTCTTTTTAATGTATATTTTCGTGATTGATACAAGTCGGCTATGTAGCAACGGTGATTCTTAGAAGCTCTTTTTAACCGATCAAAAAACTCGCCCCTAATAATAATCTTGGTCACATCGTGCACTCTGTATTAAGGGGCATTCGTGACCAATGAAAATATCGAACCGATACCCTTTAATGCATTATATCCCGATGTTTTTGCTGGATAAAAAATGAGAATAGCCTTAACATTACTCAATCAACTAAAACATAAAAAAATTTATGAGCAATTCAACATTAAAAAAGACTACACCAAATGACTTTAAAAACCTCATAAGAAGAGCCGATGAACTAGTAGAACAAAAAAACCACGAAGGCTTAAAAGATTTAATAAAATTAGTATTAAGACCCATTCAATCGAAACATTTACTGGATGCATATATCAAAGATGATCACCAATCAATAGGCAAGCTCAGCGTGCGCAGGTGTTTCGGTTTTAACTCAGCTCTAAAAGTAGAAATCAATAACAAGTTATATTGCGATAGAACATTATCCCACTCTGTCATTAGGCTCAGATATAACCTTCCCTGCACCGTGGGAACCTAGCAGAATTATTAACAATCTCGGGAAAATAGGCACAGGCAGACCACTAGGTGAATTTCGTCAAGATGACAATCACATGGTTTTATATGTTTACCCGTTGATGATTGGATCTGTTGGTGGTGGTAATCATAGTATTATGCAAGGAATTTTAGACGGTAAAGGTGAAATTAAACCCGCTGAAATGTACGATATATCCTGCTTACTACCTGCTGTATATTTTGATGGTACAGATTGGGTTTGTACGCATTCTGGCGATAATATTGGTACACCCAGGTATCCCGAATTAGGGTGGGTTTGGGAAATTGCTAAGTGATACATTGAAGTACGTTCAGCCCAGTAGCTCCCCTTAATAATAACCTTGGTCAACATCACTACACTCTGTATTAAGGGCGGCGTTGACCAATGAGGTTAACCGAGCTTTTTTAAACTAACTTACTATTAAAGGGATCTGGAAGCGCTCCTCTTCATTATACTCTTCACAGATAACACTAACCTCAATCATGCTTTCCCCAATATCGATTGGAACTAGAACAATGTCATCACAAATAGATTCTCTTGTATGCATGATATTTTTCTTCTGGATCGTTACTACATTATTACTAATATCAATTCCTGACATGATTCTGGCAATGCTTTCAACTCTTTGTAAAGGCTGAATTATATGGCCATACGCTATAGCTTCTGGCATCAAGCTATGAACTTTATCCATCTGTGCCAATAATACTCCATACTTTGATTTTTTGTGTTTCTCATATTTCATGTGCGCATTGGATAACGGACTTTCTGGAATCGAAATCTTCGGCTCAGTTAGAAGTTGTACATCCTCTTTATGTAAAACTTTAACTATCTTTGGAAAAGTCATGGTAACAATGACTTGATTAGCACTCGCTATCCCCTCATTTCTGATAACTATTTGAGGTTTGATTGTGTGCTTAACAGAAGAGAAATATAGTTTAGCTTTATCATTGTGCTCTTCAATTTCCTGTTGTGACGGTAGCTTTCGGTTATAGGAATCAATTTCTTCTATTTCGATGAAATCTTGGAGATGCTCTTGAAAGTCTTTTATATTAATGAACTTAGGCACGGCCAAGGGAGCAAACTCAGAAAGAGAGCTATTGATTGAAAGAGTTTGTTCAGGCTCAACAGCTACCATTATTTTAGGCTGCTTATTCGAAGTTGATGTTTGATGGTTATTAATTGTCAGGTTTTCTACACCACCACCAACGAGAACGGAATTAGGGCTATTATGAGCTGATTGATTGACTTGTGTCGATGGGTTAGAAAATTGCTCTAGCATCGCATTTAAAACAGTATCCTGAGATAACCTTTGACAATATTGTTCTTCGGATTCATTCTCGAGATAGCTATTTTCATTTATTCTATTAGCTATCTTTTCAGTTGCTTGATCGTCAAAAGTCCACTCAATGAGTTTTTCTTTTGCTATATCTCTTAACTGCATCCCTGATACGGTTAATCCGTATTTTACGAAATCCCAAGCGCAACCGCCAATAATGCTACTACTAACTATGGTGCCAACATCCATTTAAAGACCTATCATTACTACATCTGAGGGCTGACATTAACATTCACCATTAATGGTGTCTAGGGAGGTATGCTATCAAAAGCCTCCTTTAATAATAATCTTGGTCAACATCACTACACTCCGTATTAAGGGCGAATGTTGACCATCATTAAAAAATGGCTAACCATTAACAGCTTCTTTCAATGCTTTACCTGCTTTAAAGCGCGGTGCTTTTGCCGCAGAAATTTGAATCTCAGAGCCAGTTTGAGGATTGCGAGCTATAAGTATCGAGCTTACGAAAAATCGTGCCAATGTTCTGCCCTGATATTGGTTCTTTTGGCCCACGCGGAGAGGCAATATCGGCCAACTTCGGACGTTAGGCTTTGAATCCCTAGCTCGCTATCGCGCAATAGTGATATTCAACTATCCTCGAGTTCCAGTGTCATTAATTTAATTAGCAGTACTTTTTCTAATGTATTTCAAATTAGTCATGTTTTTTTATTTAACTTTAATCAGTTGAATAACTGGTGCAATCTAACTATTTGGCGCAGCTAAGTGAAGATGCTGATTAGCGGACGATTACAATCAAAGAGTTAGTGTTGGATGTCCTATCTTAACTAATGAAATTTACCCTTGACTTAGACTATTTTTATTTGCAATATGCTATTGGCTATTGGCTATTGGCTATTGGCTATTGGCTATTGGCTATTGGCTATTGGCTATTGGCTATTGGCTATTGGTTATTGGCTATTTTCATGAGCCACTTAACCGTTTGAAATGTAAGTGGAAAAGGAAGGAGTCATGAAAAAGTTAAAGTTATAATAATGTCCCTATTGGCGGTGACTTGTATGAGTGCAATGGCTAATACAATCAATGATAATAATTATGTGAAAAAAAATATTGCTCAAAATGAGTTAATTAAAAATGTAATTTATCAAAAACAACTAGCATGGGCGTTAGCACCTATAAAAACGCTGAATGCACTCGAACGTATCTCCTATAATAATAGTCCATTAGACTTATTGAGCCCTGCCGCAAAGGAGCGATTTATCGAAAGTGTAGTTTTTCGCAATGGTGGTTTAGGAGGGTTTTATTATGGTGACTTAGAAGCGGAGCTAACTCCAACGCAGATCCATAAAATATTGTCTATGTTTGGTGCTCAGCAAAGTGTAAGGCAATTTAGTAACGCTCGTATAGAAACTCAAGCGGATATACTATTACTGTCTAGCCCATTACAAATTAATAATAGTCCGGATACTCAAGGGGGTACCAGTATGCTTGCCGCTCCCTCGATAATGGCAGCTTTTGCTGAACATAAAAACTACGAATGTTCAAGTAGAGCAACTTGTGGGCCTGCACCTAGCTACATATGCATGAGTAGCTGTTGATAAATTGATGCGGCGTGGCTTTAAGTTCGATATCAATAAAGGGTGTGATTAATCATACTTCTTATTTGTATTATTGAACGTCAGTTTACTACCCGTAAATAGAATTAAATAACTTCAGTAAGTTATACATGCATAAATTACTGAAGTTACAGAATCAGATGATGGAATGGCATATTAAGGAAAATATACTTATGTACTATAAAGCAATATTTGTTATCGTAATATTTCTTTTTTCTACAGACGCCAAATCTAATAATAGGTTTGAATGTAATGATGAATTGAATTTGGATCAATTGTATTCAATAAAAGAAATGCTCCGAAAAAGTAATTTTGAGACAACTAGTTTTATTGGGAAATCAGAAATTATTCAGAGTACAAAATCGGATGCTTATTCTGAACTATACGCCACATGTTTAAGTAAGCAGCTAAGCACTATTAGAATTAACAAATTAGAATCGTCGGAGTTGCATCGCTTATTTAATATGTTATTGCATGTTAATTTCTATTCTCCCCAAGACAGCTTAATAGGTAGTATCCGTGACATTATATCTATTAAAAAAAACAGAGGAGAGTATGTTGATAATTTTATTATCTCTATGCATGAAGTTTATATACGGTCTCTATATATAGAAAAGGCTAGGGAGTTAGCTAAAGAATATACTCATATCAGTTTCTCAAAAACTTACCCCTTTACTAATAATATTACTGCTGCAAGTAGTTACATTGAATTAGATAGTAAAAATAAGTCATTAACCCGTGTTCCTTTTACTTTTCCCAAAGGTGGATTTGTAATAATCGTTAGTTCGCCATCTTGCTCTCCGTCTAACAGATTTGTGAACTGGTTAGTAGAACATCAAAAGATTAAATCTAGGTTTATTTCAAATTCACTATTCATAACTCCCAATGATTCGACTTTATATATCGATAAGCTAACTAGAATTAATAAAAAAATGAAACCTCTAAAGATGGTATATCGTTTTAGTAAAGATGGTTGGCCTAGTATTACTTTATGGGATACACCAACACTTTACTTTTACTATGATGGAGAGCTAAAGTCTCAGCTCATCGGCTGGCCAAGAAAAGGAAGAGAAGAGAAACTTACCGACATGCTGCGAAAAGTAGATTTATAATTGGAGGAGTGTCAAAAAAGTAAGTTGATCATATTAATGTAAGCCAGTTACTTTGATAGTTGGTTTTCCACCGGGATTGTAAGCGTAGATAGTTACTTTTTTAATTAGAAATAATATTAGCTGATGCGAATTAATAAATTTGACTGAAACACCTCGAATAATTTACCCTTGACTTCGACTATTTTTATTTGCAATATGCTATTGGCTATTTTTGTTAGCCACTTAACTATTTGAAATGTACATGGAAAAAGGAAGAAAGTATGAAAAAAGTTAAAGTTATAATAATGTCCCTATTGGCGATAACTTGTATGAGTGCAATGGCTAATACAATCAATGATAATAATTATGTGAAAAAAAATATTACTCAAAATGAGTTAATTAAAAATGTAATTTATCAAAAACAATTAGCATGGGCGTTAGCACCTATAACAACGCTGAATACACTCGAACGTATCTCCGATAAGAATAGCCCATTAGACTTATTGAGCCCTGCCGCAAAGGAGCGATTTATCGAAAGTGTAGTTTTTCGCAAAGGTGGTTTAGGAGGGTTTTATTATGGTGATTTGGAAGCGGAGTTAACTCCAACGCAGATCCATAAAATATTGTCTATGTTTGGAGCCCAACATGCAGTAGGGCAATTTAACAATGCTCGTATTGAAACTCAAGCCGATGTATTATTATTATCTAATCCGGTAAGTCTATTAAAAAATCAAATAAATAGTATAAATGGTCACCAAAAATTGGGAACGTCTACAATACCACCTAGTGCAATGGCATTCTTTGCTGAGGATCAAAAAGGAAAAGCATGTTCTTCTGCTAAATGTATCACTCAAGATGAGTATATTTGTATGAGTAGCTGTTAGTAATTTTCTGAAGTTAGCTATATAGTAAATCTTATTCCGACTTGGATAAAAGATAACTTCTTGGGCCAAGTAGTTTTAATGCTTGGCTGTTTTTTTAAGTGTTCAAGGGGGCTGAGTTGTTGTTTTAAATTGTCGATGCTGATATAAAATAAGACCAATTACGGGCAGTTGAAAATTAAACAACCATAGCACAGTTGTATTAAACTGACCACGCCTTACCCATACAAACTTAATTCCAAATCCAACATTGGCACGACTATTTCTAAGGCGCTTTGTGCCCCATTAGACAACAAAATCTGAGCGTCGGTTGTGTGTCATGAGTAGCCGGTATTTTCCAAGGTAGATGTCACTCTTTACTTAAATTTTATGCCACTTCTTTTTCCGTTTTATCGGGTACATTATCAGGGTTGAGCATAACTGAACCGATGGCGGTGCAATTTCTAATTCCATTAGCCCAACGAATTGGATTTGCTTCTCTAGCGGTTTCAATGACTGCTTTTCGTCTTGATAATATTTCCTGATCTTGCATTGCATGTCTCTTGCCTGGTGAGACGAAATTTAACTTACTATGCTTGTGCTCATCGTTGTACCAAGTAACAATTCATCTACCCATTCTCGGGTTTCTGTCAGGCTGTTAAAGCCTTTAGCTGGCCATTGTGGTCGATATTTAAGTGTTTTAAATAGCGACTCAGAATAAGGATTGTCATTACTAACACTTGGTCTGCTTAGCGATGCTGTCACGCCTAATTCATCAAGTTTAGCTTTCATTGTAAAGCACTTCATTGGCGCACCATTGTCTGAATGCAACACGATTGGTTTATTAAAGCATTGTTCCCGCAGCATGTTTCGTTGCATAAGCTGAGCAGCAAGCTCGCCGCACTCCTGCTCATGGACCTCATAGCCAACAATTTTTCGGCTGTAAATATCGACAAACATATACAGATAATAAAATTGTCCTTTGATGACCGAGGGGCAATAAGTAATATCCCAAGACCAAACTACGTTAGGGCCTTTTGCTTCAAATGCGTCGGGCTTGCTTCTCGCAACAGCGTCACGGCTACGGCCACGATGATTAAGTTGGCCATTAGCTTTTAGAACGCGATAATAGGTTGATTCACAAGCGATATAAACCCCTTCATCTAATAGCGTTGGCACTATCTGTGATGGCGGTAAGCTAGAAAATCTAAACTCATTACACGTCGTCAGTATCATGTTACGCTCGATCTCCGTGAGTTTATTTTTAGGCTCAGGTCTGACAACGGTCGTTCGTTTGTCAGACCTCATTTTACCAGCGCTAAACCAACGTCGATAAGTCCGTTTACTCAATACTACAACTTCACAAGCCATATCCAACCTTGCCCCATTGTCTGTTGCTTCCTTGATTAATTCGACCAATGTAATTCGCTCTGCTAGAGGCGTTAACTCTCCTCGCTGTCGTCCTCCCACAAAGCATTGAGCTTTTTTCTTAGCACCAATAACGCAGCTGTTTCTGCAAGCGCCTTTTCTTTGTATCGCAGCTCACGCTTGAGCGATTTGATTTCAGCTTTATCGGCCTTGGCCTGACTTTTAACCATTTTTGTGTGGGTGGCACTCGATTGAAACCCAACCAAGCATTCTTTTTTCCATCGCTGAACTTGTTCTGTAAATAACCCTTTTTCTCGACAATACTTACTGATCTCTATCTCTGTCATTGAAGCTGTTTCAATAACAACAGCAAGCTTAGCTTGAGCAGACCAATCATCACTAGTTAACGTTTTACCTGGCACGGGTTGACCTTCTTTTCTGAGTTTATCGCGCCAATGATATAATGTTTTTGTGGAAATACCTTCACTGATTGCTACTTCAGCGACCGTCATGTTTTGCGGGGCAATAATTTTTTAAGGATTGCTTCTTTACGTTCTTGTGAATAGCGTGCCATTTTGTTCTCTATTTACCGCCCCAGTGTGATTGTTAATAAATAATATAAGGGGTGACAACTATCCTGACACATGGGGGAATGCAGAGACAAATTAGGTTCAACCAAACCAAGTTTTTTGATAGCTGGACTCAGATTTAATGTATGCCCGTACTCTCGCTCTAACCGGGCGATATTTCCCTTTAATTGTTCTACATAAAGGTTTCTAATTACTTCGACTTCCATTGAGTACTTAATTCCCTGATTGCCTAACGCCCGAATTTTGAAAAAAATCCGACAACATGCGCTTATGCATTTATTTCAGTCTTTATTCTTGAATGGACACCTGAAAGCTCAGCTTTGGAGTGAGAGTCTAGCCTACTATAACCTGCCTCATGCTGAAGTGGTCAAGTAAATCTGTACACAGTTATAGGAGCTTACGCTCTTTTCTCGGCTTCATTAGGGGATAGATAATTATTATAGCTATGCCCACGCCTCGAATTATAGTGAGTGAGAATATAATCTAATGTATCTTTCTCTGCCTCTTTGATAGATGAATAGCATGCTTTGGGCATCCACTCAGTTTTAAAACTTCTGAAAAATCGTTCCATCGGCGCATTGTCCCAGCAGTTTCCTCGGCGGCTCATGCTTTGCTTTATCCGATAGACCCAGAGCGTTTGACTAAACTGCTGACTCGTATAATGGCAGCCTTGGTCTGAGTGAAATATAACGTTTTTAGGCCGCCCACGCGATTCATAAGCCATCCTCAACGCTGCGCAAGTTAGATTGGTGTCTGGACTATCAGAGCAAGCCCACCCCACTATTATTCGTTTAAATAAATCCATGACAACAGCAAGATACATCCATTGCGTTCCAGCCCAAAAGTAAGTCACATCGCCGCACCAATAAGAGTTTTTCGCTTCAACATTAAATTGTCGTTTGAGTAAGTTAGGCGCTATTTTAGATTCTTTTTCAGCGTTCTTATACTTATGTTTTTTCTCTTGTTTACTGGAGATTTTAGCTTCAACCATTAAGCTTTTCGCCTTGTAACGACCAACGTTATAACCTGCTTGCGACAATTGACCGGCAATGGTTCTAGCACCTGCGGCACCACGACTATCGGTATGTATTTCTACGGCTAATGCTTTTAACGATTTACGTTCATCATCAACGATGTCTTTATGTGATAATCGGTAGTAATAGCTGCTGCGCTGTACATTAAATATCTCGCAAAGTTTATTCACGCGACTATGCTCTCTTGATAATTGGCTGATTAAATCTATCGTTTTGATGCTGCCTGATATGAAGAGAGCGGTAGCCTTTTTTATGATGTTATTTTCCCATTCAATCTGTTTTATTTTCGCTTCAAGCTCTTGTATTTTTCTCTGATCAGCTGTCATAGCCCTAGATTTTGGGGTAATCCCATTTCTTTCAACGCGTAGTTGATTAACCCAGCGGCGTAAAGCGGTACCACCAACGCCAACAGCTTTGCATGCTTCCTGTAGCGTATATCCTTTATCTAGCACTAAACATGCTGCATCATTTTTAAATTCTATTGAATAGATTGGTCTTGATCTTGTTATTGCTGTACACCTTTTATATCTGGGTAATTCTACCCTTATTGATGTACAGATTCATTAAGCCACAATAATTAATCACATGGTATTAAGAGGTTGAGGTTAAATCGATTAAACAATTTCTAGCACGAGTCATTATTAATACTCCCGTAATTTGTAACCTATTCACAGGGAGTCTCTAATTTAAGGTGCGGTTCTACTTTAGCCCAACAAAATAACGCCTTTCCCATGTTCCCAGTAAATAGGATTTTAAGCCGCTATAAAATCTGCATATTCAATGATTAGGGTATATATTTGGGTGCTTTTATTTAACGGTCAATTCAATGGGCTGCTACAAATTAACGGCTTTTAATAAACTCACAAGCTCTTTTTCCCTTCCCTCTTTAGGCCAGCCTATAAGTTGCGATTTTAACTCGCCATTATAATAAAAATAAAATGTTGGCGTATTCCATGAGGTAATGCTTGGCCATTCATTTTGCTTAAAACTATACACCATGCTAAGTGGCGCCATCGCTTTATTCGCGGCAACCATTTCATCAATATATAATGAAGATGCTTGAGGTGTCAGGAACAAGGAATTTGACGTAAATTGAGATTTTATTTTTTTGTTTTTCGCTTCATTTAACCAGCTAACAAACCGATTCGACGGTGAGCACAAAGGCAAACTTGCAACAACCACAAAACCACCGTTAGGAAATGCAAAAGGAACCCGTTTTAACGATTGCTTTTCGCTGTTTAGTATCAAGAAACTTTTATCGCCTTTTATGTTATTCGTTAGCGAATACGTTTCAGAAAAAGCAATGTGTGCATGTTTTTTCTCTAACGTTTAAGCCTGTTCAATGTTACGAGATCGAATATGCGCCTTATGTAGCGAAAGCAATAAATTGTCAATGTGCTCTCCCTTAACTTTTTTCGCCGCGATCACCTTGTACATGTTATGTTTCAATACAGCCTGCGGAGAATAAAAATCAACATCTGAAAACAGGCCAAATAAGCGGTGTAACTTTTTTGATGCCATTTGATTAATTTGGATGTTATTAAGCTGTTTTTTTAAACACGTTTCATAAAACGCTGAATAAGCAGCCGATGTAGTATTGTGATAAATTTCATTTTGGCCGATAAAACTTGCCGATGAATGATCTCTCTTGCTCAAATCTGCATTAATCATTATAGCTTATCTAAATTCAATTGCTCATCGCAATTAAATTTATTGTTGGCATTCGCAACACCAGACACTAAAAACACCAATACCACTTTATTATGTATAAACATATAGCCTCTTTAAAAATTTAAACAAAAGAGAACAAAAGAGTTGCCAAGTTAATGGCAACTTTTCAAAGACTTGATTGTTAACAACTGCTCATGCAGATCCAACTTGGCCTTTTTTTACAGGTAGCCCTACTATCACAAGCGTATCCTTCATGCTCCGCAAACGCTGCATTTATATCGGGCCTGCCAATTCCTTGTTCACCTGTTACACTGCTTTGCTGCATGGCAAACGGTAACAACGGCTTTGACAATAACAATACGTCAGTTTCAGTTTCAACTCGCGCTTGATCGAAATGATAAACCGTATGCTGTGAGCCAAACAGCGATAGAACGCTATGGATCTGACTTGGGGTTAATTCTGCTTCTAGATCAGAATAATCAAAACCGCCTAAGCCACTGCTACGAAAAACAATGCTATCCATAAAACGCTCTTTAGCATCTGGGCTTAATAAGTCTAAAGGACTCTGTTGCTGCGCAATAGCAAGCAACGCTTCTTCTGTTTTCACTGGCGCAAATGCCCAAGCAATGCGTTTTTGAAAAACATAACTTTGAATGACACTATTTCTTGTGGCATTACTTTGAGTAACATTGCTTTTATCTAATTTTAATTGTGCAATATTATTAACGCTTGTATCGGTGGCTGTTGCCGTCATGCATACAGCAGCTAATATTGAGGCTATAACAACTTTAGTTCTTTTCATCTAAATACTTCCTTATATTAATTGTAACAACTTCTAAATGAAGCTGTTACAATTATGTATACACTATACGAGCGTGTCAATTCTTATCGATGATAAGCTTAGGAAAAATAATACTTTAATCCTAATAGAGACGAGCAAACAAAAAATCCCGTTAGATTCACTAACGGGCTTTTAATTAATACCGAATGCTATGTCAATTAATTTTACCGTGCTGTAATAAGACGCTAAATTCTTGATATCGTCATCTGAAAGCATGGCAGCCATGCCATACATCATAACCGCTTGGGAAATAAGGGACACCCAGTGCGCCGAGATAAATCGGTAGAAGATTAGAGGTGAAAGCCCTTTGCTTGGTAAGGCTTAGCAGGCCGCCAGGACCCCGAGTCATGGGCTTTGCATCGAAAGGTGCTGAGTTAAGCGTTGACAGGGGACCCCATAGGCGAAGTATTGAGCTGCGAAATCAAATTTAAGAGTGTTGACCTGGTTGGGTGTAAGGGAAGGCAACATGTTGCTTAACGTTATACCGTCATGGTACGCGAGTTAAGTGACAACTCTTCGCAGTCATAGACCTTATGCATGTGGCGATGTCTTTTCTGCGGAACTCGGGAGATCCAACGCGGTTGTTTAGTAATACCAATCGCATTAAAGATATGATCTAATGAAGCATTGTAAATAGTGGTCGTTATCTTATGTCTATGTTGGAACTTAAGCGTTTAGCAAAAACAGAAAAGAATAGTCGTACAAGA
>Ga0209292_1006161_pt1 | contig 11924 bp, 12 predicted proteins | sample GOMGulsemesocosm_2_FD_184634 | JGI IMG/M metagenome (GOLD analysis project Ga0209292, IMG submission 184634) | Methane-oxidizing microbial communities from mesocosms in the Gulf of Mexico - GOM9C Gulf of Mexico (SPAdes) (version 2) | ecosystem: Environmental > Aquatic > Marine > Cold seeps...
TTGATAAGTTTGCTTTTGTTTCTTTAGCGGTATGTGGACTCATTTTAATAAAAGCATGTGTTCTATTTATGTTGGCTAATATTTTTAAAATGAAGTCAGATCAAAAGTTATTGTTTACTTTGGCGCTTGCGCAAGGTGGAGAGTTTGCTTTTGTACTTTTATCACTTACAAGCGGATTGTTAGTTACCAGCCCGGAACAAACTAAGTTGATAACCTTAATCGTTGCGATATCAATGTTGTGTGCGCCTTTAATATTAATGGCGTATGAAAAGTCTTTATCAAGAGCAACTAATAAAGCACCTGAATTTGATGCTGTAGAAGATATGGAACCCACTAAAAACGTGATCATTGCGGGTTATGGTCGCTTTGGTCAAATTGTAGGTAGGTTGTTAACTGCACAAGGTTATCATTTATCTATTTTAGATCACAGTCCAAGCCAAGTTGAGCTATTAAGGCGGTTTGATAATAAAGTCTTTTATGGTGATGCCGCTCGCCAAGATTTACTTGAAGCCTCAGGCGCCAAAGATGCAAAAATTATTGTTATTGCTATCGATGAGCCAGATAAAACATTAGAAATTGTAGAGCTTGTTCATAAACATTATCCAAATCTAAAAATATTCGCTCGTGCAACTGACAGGCGCCATGCATATGAATTAATGCATTTAGGCGTTACTTGCTTTAAACGTGAGACTTTTGATTCTGCTGTTAATTTAGGTGTAGAAGCCTTAATGGTTTTAGGTAATGATAAAGCCGATGCAACTCGAGCCGGAAAAATATTCACAGATCACGATAATGAATCTTTGAGAATTTTAGCCGATGTATGGGGCGATGATAAAAGTTATGGCATAGCGGTAAAACAAAGAATGGAAGACTTGAAACAAGTGCTAGATAACGATAAAGCACAGCAAACAAAGCTAAACTCTTGTCAGCAACAAGCAAAAGAAAAACAATGATAATAAATCTAAGGAAGTTATGACAGACGATAACTATAAGGTTTACTTTGATGCGCCAAGTGTTGAAGAATTTAATAAATTAAGAAATATAATTGGCTGGGGTGATATTAATTCTGATATGGCTCAAATGAGTTTAGATAATAGCCTTTTTCATGTAACCATCAAGGATAATACAAAGCTTATTGCAATGGGTCGCATTGTTGGTGATGGCGCTATGTATTTTTATGTTCAAGATATTGTGGTTCATCCTGAATATCAAAAGCGTGGTTTAGGGCATAAAGTAATGCAGTATATTGAAAGCTACTTATCAGGAACAACCAAAAAAGGCGCCACAATAGGCTTACTTTCAGCAAAAGGAAAAGAAGGCTTTTATGAACGTTTTGGTTATATAAAAAGGCCTAATGATATATTAGGTAATGGCATGTGTAAGTTTATTTAAATAGTACAGATTAGTGTAAAGGGGCTTAACACATTTAGATTGTGGGTTTTAAAGGCAGCTAAGAGCCATATCTGTCGCTAGCATGTATTTCTGAGGCGTTCATTTTGTACTCTATTTAGATATTTAAGGTTGAGTTTTATCCATATAAAACCTAATAAACTATTTATGTTTTATCTTCATCATGTAGGCCTTTTATTAATAATCAAATGTAGATGATTATTAATAAAAGGGAAAAAATGAAGAAGCCAACTATATTTATTCTTTAAAGAGAGCATTGATACGGTTATCTAACATGAAAGAAAATTATGCAAATTAAATTTTTAAATATCATTTGTTCACTTTTATTATTGTTTTCTTTGGCTGGGAATGCAGTTGAGGACAATTCAACGAGAATAGCTAAAATATTTGGAGAAATTATACACCTTAGTGATCTTGAGCCTATTTCCATTTACTTAAAAAGCTATAAACACTCTTATCCTAAATTATCAGAGGAAGAAATCTTCGATAAAGTGACAAAAAGCAAATTATCTTCAATTATTTGGGACCGGATTTTTAAAAAGTTATCCCAAGATCATAATTTAGAGGCTACAGAAAAAGAGATAAAAAGTTTCATTGCAGCAATGCCTCATTTTAATTCCGAATTAAAAGGTAAAGAATCGACTTCTGAAATGAAAGAAGCCAGCTTAAAAATATATGCTAGCTTCGTTAATAATTATAAAATGAGTAAACACCTCTATGAGTTATATGGTGGTACAGTTATTTTTCAACAACTCAACCCACTGGAACCTGTAGGAGCATATCGCAAGCTATTAGAGGAATACGAGAATCAAGGTAAATTAGAAATTTATAATAAAAAGCTTAAAGTGGCTTTTTGGAAATATTATTTAAGTGAGCACCGAATGATAGTTCCCCCTAACAAAGTAGATTTTTCAAAACCGTGGTGGGAAAAATCTAAAAATAATTAAGGCTTAAACCTTATCGTAAGTTGTTAAAAAAGAAAAAACACAGTGAATTTTAATTCTTCGTTACTTACTTTAATTCACTATATTTAACCTATAAATATGAGCGTTACCGACATAAAACATCATCAAAATCACCATTTTAGTTCTATTGCCTAATGTCATAAAGTGGTAACTGAAATCGAATAAGCCACTTATCCTTACGTCTAAAATGTCGAAATAGTAACCATTAAAAAATTGATTAAATTGCTTAATTATCCTCAAAAATCTCATAATGCCTTTCTACATTAGCTGTAATTTCACCCCAGTTTGATTGTTTTACTCTTTTTTGATGAAATTCAAATGCGTCTTTGTTTATAAATTCTTCGTATACATGAAACTTATTAAGATTTTTTTCATCTTGCGTTACGTTAAATACAAGATTGCCAGGCTCACATTGAGTTAATTTTATATGTGTTAACAGGGCTGATTTTACAAGGGCTAAATCATTATCTGAAACGATGATATGGCCTTTAAGTATGACTTTAGACAAATGATTTCCTCCATTATAAATGGTCTGATTTTTACTTTTGTATTTTTGTATATACCTTGTTTACTATTTTCCATTGGCCGTTATTTTTGAGTAAAGTGAGGTAATCAATATACATCCAAGTATCCATATCCCAATGTGCTTTAACTGAAGCTGCATCATTTTCGATATCGATAGAAATTATTTCAGTTGTATGTTTCCCTGGTTTATCAGTACTAAAAAAACCTAGAAAAGTTTTCATATCATATCTTTGTAATTGCCCTTCAGAGTTGCCTTGTACGAGTGCGTCTGAGTGAAAGGCTTTTGAAATCATTTTTGAATCACCTAATACGCTACCTTTAAGATAGTAATTAACGGCTTTTGTAACTGCTGATTCAGGTGTTTCAATATGTTTGCTAACATGAGAAAAACTATTGAAACTAATAATAGATAATAATAAAAAGAGTAACTTCATTAAGTAAAGCTTGTATGGTTTTTAGGGATAAATACCATAACATAAAATGAAATATTGGAATAATCAATTAGTTGGGGCTTGATTGGAGTTTGCTAATAAAAGAGGTATTGAATCACTTCCTTGTGATTTTATGATTTATATTAAATGATAAAGCGATCTAATTCTTTTCGTAAAATATCTGATTGTTGTGATAATTCTTTACTCATTAATTGTGTTTGTGCTACTGACTCTTCAGATTGTTCTGCAACATCTCTGATTGAAACCACATGTTTATTTACCTCTGAAGCGACTTGGCTTTGTTCTTCAATTGCCACAGCAATGGCGGTATTCATATCGTTAATACTTGAAACATCTTGATTTATTTCAGCTAATAATTGCCCTGCTGAACTTGCTTGTTTTGCGCTTTCTTGCCCTTGTACTAAACACTCAGCCATAAGCATGACGATGGTTTTTGTTTTTTCTTGCAGTGTATTAATTATTTTTTCGATTTCTTGGGTAGAATCTTGAGTGCGACTGGCGAGCGTTCTTACTTCATCAGCAACAACGGCAAACCCACGACCTTGCTCCCCTGCTCTTGCTGCTTCTATGGCTGCATTAAGTGCTAGTAAGTTAGTTTGATCTGCAATACTACGGATCACATCTAAAACGCTTGCTATGGTTTCACTATCTTTGGCAAGTTCTTGCACAGAGGATTCTGAGCTATTTAATTTTTCGGATAATATTTTAATTTGTTGAATGGTTTGATCAACGGCACTTTTACCATTTTCAGAATTTTTATGGGTGATTTTAGCTTTATTGGCGGCTTCATGTGTATTGTGTGCTATTTCTTCTACAGTACATGCCATTTGTGTTGCAGCAGATGCAACCATATCAGTTTCTTGTGTTTGAGAAGCGATACCTTGGTTGGTAATATCTATCGTATCGGCTAAATGTGCTGTTGTGCTATTTACAGAAGCAACAGATTGATCTACTTCTTTTACTAAATTTCTAAAGTTACCAATCATAATGTTAAATGCTTGCGCCATTTCAGATAGTTCATCTTTGGTGTGCGTATTTACAGTGATGGTTAGGTCATTATTAGTTGCTGCTTTTTCTATCGAATTTTTAAACTGTGTAATAGCAGCTAAAATACTTTTACTATTTAACCATGCAATAGATATAGAAATAATTAATACCAGAATAAATAAAAGGTAGCCAAAAAGCTTATTTTGTTGTGCATTATCCGTTATTGCCTGATCACTGAGTTTTAGTAAATCACTCAGTACCCCATCAACTTGATGAACCAAGTTTCTCATATCACTTTGTAAGCCACTATTTTTATCAAAACCTAAAATAGTTTGCTCATCAACTAAATTAATAAAAGCTGTTTGATAGCCATTAAGTCGCTCTGACGTTTGGTTGATATCATATTGCGTTAAATCACTTTTTTTAACCTCTAAAATCATTTTTGATAGGTTATTCTTAAAACGGTTTACGTATTTCAGGTCAAGGCGCAACATGAAGTCTTTTTCATTTCTTCTTAGTTGCAGCATTTGGACTAATAAATGATTATTTTGAGCGCCTAGGATAGATTCAACTTCATGAACCTGCTTTCGTAACTTACCATATAATCCATCTTTAGCATGTAAACCAATGCGTTTTTGAGAATCAACAATTTTCTTAAAATAACTATCATATTCGGTTAATATTTTTTGTAATGTAGCAAGTTCATTTATTGTTATATCTTTACTGTTAAAAGATGTTTTTAAAGCTTTTATTTCTTTATCTAATATTTTAATTCTTTGCGTAAATTGTTCGTAATATTTAAGGTCTTTACGTAAAAAAAAGTCTTTTTCATTGCGTCTTAACTGCAAGAATGAAGATTCAATATCTCCAATCTGTTTAGTCACTTGTAAATCATCATGAAATGATGAAGAAGCAATTGATGCAAGTATTAACATGGCAAACATACTGACAACTAATATCGCTGTATTTAAAATTAACTTATGCTTTATTAACATAAAATTCCTTGAACAGGTTACGTACCGATAACGGGGTGGGCTAATAAAGGCGGGATTGTATACCATCTGTCATAAAAGTGTAATATTTCTTTAATATTAAATGTTTAGTGATTTTATGAGGCGAGCGATTTCGGATATTTATAAGTTTTTTTGCTAATAAGGTAGTTTATAGTTTTTTGAAGATAGATAGTTGTATAGCTTGCCCATAAGCAGGACAAGCATTTTATTGACTATATCCAAGCTTATCTAAGTAGTTTTGGTAAACAACTTGATATTTACCACTGCTTTTGTATTTGATCAGAGCTTTATCAAATTCATCACATAGTTTTTGTTCATTAAAACCAATTGAGCTGGCAACAGGTGGGAAGATATCATGAATTTCAAAGTCATTAGGCTTTAAACTATTTTTTGAATCATTTTTCAGACTATGTAAAAAAATATATTTATCTCCGATGCTTACGTCCACCATGCCATTTGAGAGTAATTTAGCTTGCTCTAATGGTTGTGCGACTTCCTGGTAATGTTTACTACGTAATACCGCTTGTTTATATTCACTACCTAATAATAATATCGCTCTTTGATAAGATACTACTGATTTGTCTTTTAGATCCGATACTGAGTTAATTGTGTAATATTTTGATTTGAGGGAAATAGCAACATCAGAATATGCAAATACAGGCTGTGTTAAGCAACCTTGGATTTCTTCTTGAGAAAAAATATTTGCTGCGCCGTCAATCGTTTTGGCATTGAGTTCTCTGACTAATCTCGCGTTTGAAAACATATAGCGATAATTAATTTTTCTTTGTGGTAAATAAGTGTATACACCATCAATTAAATCTTTAAATAGCGCCGGTTTACCTTGCTCTGAGAATAAAGGTTCAAAATTGCCAAGTGCAATTGTTAAATTTTTAGCGTGAATATTTGATGAAACAAAGCATGCTGTAAGCGTTAAATAACAAGCTAATTTAGTATTTATTATCATTTGATTATCTGTCCCTAATCTAATACTAAATGCGTATTAATATCTATTCTGCAGTAATATCAATAAATTTGTAATCTTTTTTTGATTAAAAGCTAAATATTAAAGAATTAATTGCATTTCATATTCGATAAGTTAAGGTTAAGGAAATGTTTTCTAATAGCGTGTAAAACTCATATAATACGTACCGTTTAGGCTGTAAACAAAATAAATAAATGAAAAATAATAAAAATAAATGGCAATTGGCGACATATCAAACTGAAAGGCTTTCAACGATCCCTAGCATGGCTAGTGCCGTGTCTAAAAAAATATCTTCTTTTATGTTTGCTCATCGAAAAATGGTTGATGAAGCAAGTGCTTTTTTTACAACATATAAAAGTGATTTATTAAAACTTAAAAAGCTAAAGAAAAACTTATCAAATTATAGTGATCAGATAGATATTATTAATGACTATAAAAAGGAACATGGCAAGTTACCTCAAATAGTGAATCAAAGCTCTACTGATAAATATCTAACTCAGTTATACAAGCTAGAACAGCAAATAAAAACTGAATATAAGCTACTTCATTCTAAAATCTTACAAGAAAAAATCAATCGTTTTGAAGCATTAGATCACTTAACAGATAATATGCTTGATTTACTTAATAATCAGCGAGTTTTTAGTCAATTTTTAGGCACTATTGTTTTATCTACTCCGCTTCCTGATGAAGAAGTGCGTTGTATTAGAAATGAAAAATTCAAACCTATTTACATTGCAGGGTTAGTTGTTGCCTTATTTGAAGAAATAAGATTAACCGGTGATTTTAAAAACGCATATTTAAATGAAAGTATGCAAGATTTGTTTGAAAACAAAACTGATAGTTTTATGGCGTTAGAGCAAAATGGATTATCAAATGAAGTGATGGCTCAGTATCGAGAGGATGTTTTAAAGCCACTTGCGAAGGCTGCATTATTACAATCTATCGGTAGTTACGCTCCTGAAGCCCAAGATATTTTTGCCGGTGACCGCTATCGTATGCTCACAGTTAAAGAAAGAGCAAAACTAATAGAAACAGTCAGATTAAAATCAATTGATTATTTTAAATTTGGCATCGGTATTGTACAAAGGAAAGCCAACACCCAAGAAGAAAGACTCGAACATAGTCAATTCGAGCAAAAAAAATTATCTTTTATATTATCTTTTTTTGAAAAAGAAAATAATGATAATAGTGAATTGCATAAATTGATTCGGATCCCACTTATCTACTCTTCTTTTATGGTTCCAACTAAGCCTGAATTTAATTATAAAAAAATATATACCGCATATGATACATTGAAAGAAAGCGCGATGAATAAACAAACAGATCCAATTTATACTAAGCTGTTTTTATCTATGGTAGGTTACTTTCCGCTAGGAAGTGGTATTTATTTTATTAGCCAAGAAACCCATGCAATTGAAAAAGGCATTGTGTCTTCGTTATATCCTGCAACCCCCCATGAACCTATTTGTAAGCAGATCACCCGTCAACAAATAAAATCTATGAGTCAAAAAGAAGTTGTAGTATCACCTAATACAAATGTGTTTTTCACCAATACACGGCTTAAATCTGAATTTGAGCCTGAATTTTATAATTTGAAATATAAAAATACTTATACTTGGAATGCAAATGAAGTATGGGAAGTACAAATTCCAGCTTTAGAATTTTGGCGTAAAGATGGCACTCGTAAAAATAATAATCAGCTAATTAATCGTGTTAGTTAATCACTGTAAAATCGATTAGGGTTTTTCTCTATATTTCTAATAGGAGTAAATAAGGTCAAATGGTATAACTAGTCACTGATTTTGTAGTATTATTGAAAAATAAAAAGTACTAGCTTACTTTAATGTGGAACTCATTATAATTTAAGTGAATCAATTGTTTTTAAATTAACAAATAATTTTTAGAGTCAAAACTTCATTTTATCACCTCATATCGATTCAAACTAAAGCTTAATAGGCTTAGGCTTTCATAGAAAAAGTTAAAAACCAAAACAATACAGATATTTAAAATGGGAACAAATGTTAATTAAATGTGTTGACATGTGGTTTTTTGCTATTTATATTAAATACACGCTGTACCTAATATGTGTGTTTTTAATGTTGGTGTTCAGTATGGATTGGGATTTACTCCCTTGATATTTATGTAATTAAGGAAAATTAAAATGAAAACAGAAACTAAACTATTTGCTTTCAAATTAGCTGAAAAAAAACAAGAAGTAACAGCTGATACAAAATGGAAAGCACGTGAAGGTGTTGCAACAGCAGGTTGTTCAGGACGTGATGCTCGCGGTCATGGCCGTTGGGGTCGTGATACTGGCATGTTGTGCTAATTAGCAATAAACTTTTTATAAGCCTTATTTAATAAGGCTTTTTATTTTTTTGCGGTACCTTTTATGAAAAAAAAAATTTTAATTGTAACCAACACTCACGATTTACATGCAGATCTCATCACTGAAATAATAAAAAATAAAAAACATTCAACTTTTAGAGTAAACCTAGATCTCTTTCCAAAAGATTATCAAATAAATCAATTATTCATTAATGGCAAATTAACTGGAGAAATTATTCATATTCCCTCTGGCGATAGTATCAACTTAACTGATATTTCAAGTGTTTGGATGAGAAAGTCTGCACAATTTAGTTATTTAAGTTCCAATTTAACCGAGCAAGAAACCTTATTTGCACAACAAGAAACAGAACAAGCAGCATTTGGCTTTTTATATTCCTTAAATTGCTATTGGATGAGCCACCCGATTTCAATGAGAAGTGCCATGTTCAAAGCTGAACAACTTAGCAGAGCATTGAAAATGGGATTCTCCATTCCGGATTCTTTAGTCACCAATATTCCAAGTTCAGTAACATCATTCAAAAAGAAAATAGCGACTGATGCAATATATAAAACGATGTCTACACCCACACTCGCTGCTGATGAAGTAAACGCTAATGACGTCATTTCTACAGGTATTCCAACAACAATAATAACAGATGACATGTTAGCTGATTTAGACTCAGTCAAAGAGCTACCTTGCCATTTTCAAACTTATATTGAAAAACAATATGAGTTAAGAGTGACTATAATAGGTAAGCATATATTTGCTGCCAAAATAGATTCACAAGCTGATGAAAAAACACGAATTGATTGTCGAGATATGTCTGCTGAAATCGACTATACAGCAATACAACTTCCTGAAAAATTCAAGCAACAATGTTTTGATTTTGTTGACAGTTATGGGCTTAATTATAGCGCTTTAGACTTTATAGTGACGCCAAAAGGTGATTATGTCTTTTTAGAAAACAACCCAAATGGTCAGTTCCTTTATGTTGAGCAATTAGTGCCTAATCTAAAAATGTTAGATGCGGTTGCTGATACTCTCATTACGGAGGCACAATGTTACAGTCAATAAAAGGCCATATACAACATATTGAAGGACTGAGAAATAGTAAAGTATTGATTTTAGCCGCATCTAATTTGGAACAAGAAATTCTACCAACCCTTTTTGAAGAATTACAAAAAATAGGCAAAGTACCTCGCTTAGATGTTATTATTCATTCAAGAGGAGGCATTGTAAATGCGGCTAGGCGCATAGCGTTAATTTTAAGGAAGTTCACTGAACACCTCACTTTTATCGTTCCCTATTATTGTGAATCTTCAGGAACTATTTTAACTTTATCTGCCGATGAAATATTAGCGGGTGATTTGGCTGTTTTTACGCCTATAGATCCTCACCTACATGGCGGTAGCAGCTCTGAAGATACTGAATCATCAATGTCTTGCTTAGATATTAAGTCTTTTGGTGAAATGTGCCAAGAATGGTTTAACGTTGATGAACAAGAAGCAAAGCAGCAATCTTTATCTTTATTGTGCAACAGTATTTTCCCTCCCACTTTAACTGCTTTTTATCGTACAACCCTCGAATTACAAAAAATTGGTGAAGAACTGATCAGTTATCAGTTACCACATCTCAGTGAACAAAAGCGTAGTGAAATTATAGCCCATTTAATGTTTAGCTATCACTCACACAATTACGCTATAACCCATGAAGAAATGAAAGAAATTGGCATAAATATTATTCACGATGCCCAAGTAGAGCAATTAGCGTGGCAAATATCTCTTTTCATACAAAAAACGATTGGCGGTGGTTTACGAAAAACAGTCGAAGACCCTTGGTACGATATGTTAATTGGTTCTTCACATTCAATATCAGTGAGAAAAAATCAAATTGATGGCTTTTTACCTAGCTGGAAATTACTGGAGTAAATTTGTCTATTTATATTGCTGAAATCATAAGAATTTTCATAGGGTTTATATTGTTAAGTGCTGCATGGGGTAAAACTAAAACCTTTACTGAATTTACATCAAGCTTGACCGCTTCTTTTAACCTCTCGAATAAAATAAGTTTATTTTTATCACCCATAATCATTTTGATTGAATTTATTTTAGCTTTCGCTTTACTGAGTAAGCTAAGCGATACTCATGTCCTTATGTTTATAAGTCTTGCATTATTCAGTCTCTTTACATGCATAATTTGCTTTTTACTTGTAAAAGATAAAGTTGTTAGCTGCAATTGTTTTGGTGAAGAAAAACAACCTATTTCCTCACTTGATTTAATACGTAATTTTATTTTCATCTGTGCTATTTGTATTTATTTATTTGTGTCATATCCCGAAAAAGAGCTAAGTAACAATATCCTAATTTTATTAGCTTCTGTATCTGCGATTTTAACAATATTGAGCATCAATTTTAATAAAATCATTATGGTATTAACGCTTTCCAACCAAGGACATCATTAATGCAATCAGAACTTATCTATATAATTCTAATCATATTAAGTTGTAGCCTTGCTTTAAACTTAAAACTGACTTTTAAAATTTTATCTGTCATAAATAGCCCTGAAAGCTCAGAGTCACCACTGCCTTTTGAAATTGGTGAAACACTGCCAGAAATAACGATGAATTCACTCATTGATAATAAGGAAACACATATTAATGCTAGCAATCAAGCTAAAGTGATATTGTTTTTGTCTAGTGGCTGCCCTAAATGTAGAGAAAAACTACCTGAAATTGAACCCATATTAGAAGTATTACCATCTGCTGGCCTAGATATGTATTTTATTGGTTATGAATCTGTGCGAAAACTAAATAAATTTTTAGCATTGAGTACATTATCTAAAATAACTTTTATCGCTAATACAAAAAATTATAAAAAACTTAATCCAAATTTTAACTCCCCGTCTTATATTTTTACAAATCATTTAGCGAAAATTGAAGCCTCAGGTACGATTGGTGATGATAACTGGCTTAGTTTTATTCAACAAATGAATGATTTTAAAACGGAAATGAATAATGAATGAGCAACAAATCAAATCAAATCCGCATTTAAAACGACTCGTACTTATAAAAGAGTTTTCCAATAGACTTATATTGGGGTTGCTTGTAATGACAATCACAGTTGTTACGCAATTAGCAATGCCTAAAGCTATTTCTTACTTTATTGATAATGTACAAACCTCTCACTCTACTCAATGGTATATATATTTAGGTATTGGCATGTTTATTTTACTTGCCATACAAGCACTCGCCACCGCAATAAG
>Ga0209292_1006162_pt1 | contig 11923 bp, 8 predicted proteins | sample GOMGulsemesocosm_2_FD_184634 | JGI IMG/M metagenome (GOLD analysis project Ga0209292, IMG submission 184634) | Methane-oxidizing microbial communities from mesocosms in the Gulf of Mexico - GOM9C Gulf of Mexico (SPAdes) (version 2) | ecosystem: Environmental > Aquatic > Marine > Cold seeps...
GCCTTGAAGCTAACTTCATGCTCACCAAACGTAGCGTCTGCTGTTCCATTAACGGCCATTGCACAATGTTCTAAAAGATTTTCAGTGAATTCCATCATCCAATTATAATCTTTGTATGATACATAAATTTCCATAGCTGTAAACTCTGGGTTATGCGTTCTATCCATTCCTTCATTTCTAAAGTTTTTAGAAAACTCATACACACCATCAAATCCACCAACTATTAGACGCTTTAAATATAATTCATTAGCAATTCTCATGTACAATGGAATATCCAATGCGTTATGGTGCGTCATAAATGGTTTAGCTGCTGCTCCACCTGCAATTGGCTGTAAAATTGGCGTTTCCACCTCAAAATATCCAGCGTCATCAAAAAATTGACGCATGGCTTTAAATAATTTCGTACGTTTAACAAATACTTCTTTTACATTTGGATTCACTACTAAATCCACATAACGTTGACGGTATCTTAATTCTGGATCTGTAAATGCATCATGCACATTACCATCATCATCCGTTTTTGGTTGAGGCAATGGCTTTAAAGATTTACTTAACACAGTAAAAGACTTAACTCTTACTGATATTTCACCCACTTTAGTTTTGAATAACTCTCCTTCTATTCCAATAAAATCACCTAAGTCTAATAATTTTTTATACACTTCATTATACATGGTTTTATCCTCACCTGTACAAATTTCATCACGGTTAAAGTAAACTTGTATTCTACCAGCACTATCTTGTAACTCAGCAAAAGAAGCTTTCCCTTGAATTCTACGCGCCATTAAACGACCAGCAATAACCACCTGTTTACCTTCTTCAAAATTCTGTTTTATTTCTGATGACAACGTATCAACTGGAAATAATTTTGCAGGATAAGGCTCTATCCCTAAATCTCGTAATTTTGTCAAAGCTTCTCTTCTTTGAATCTCTTGCTCTGAAAGGTCGTTAAAACTCATAGTTATTTAATTTTGTTCAAAGATAAAAGCAATTTTATAATTACGTTGAATTGTGTTATAAATTTAACTTAATTAAGTACAAAAACACAACATAATAGTTGCAATCGAAAACAAATATATTCCAACTAAATATTGTAATTTCTAAAACCTAAATAAATTCATTTGTACAAAAACCAACATAAAATAAAAGGAATATACAAAATATCTATGTTTTAAAGTAAAAACATTTATCTTTGAAATCTTTGGATAAATTACTGAACAATGAATAAAATTACTGCCAACTTTACAAATCAACTTAGGGATGCTATACAAATTGGAGCAAACACTTCGTTTAACATACCTAGCAAAGAAATTACTTCTGTATTAATTTGTGGTTTAGGTGGGTCCGGAATTGGTGGTAAAATAATTGATTTATTGTTAAAAGCAGATATTAAAATACCAGTTGTTGTTACAAATGATTACTCTATTCCTAATTTTGTTAATGAAAATACATTAGTAATTGCATCAAGTTACTCAGGTAACACTGAAGAAACATTAGCCGCAGTAATTGAAGGAAATAAAAGAAATTCAGAGGTAGTTGCTATTACTTCTGGCGGAAAGTTATTAGACTTAGTAAACCAAAACAATTGGAATGTATTAATCGTTCCTGGTGGTGAACAACCTAGAGGAATGCTGGCTTATTCTTTAGTACAATTACTTTACATTTTCGAAAAATACAGTTTAGTTGATTCAAGCTATACACCATTGTTGAATGAGGTTATTGAGTTAGTAGATGCAAATGAAACTGACATTCAAACCGAAGCTAAAGCTTTAGCAACTAAGATTCACAACAAACAAGTTGTAATATATGCTGAACAAAGTTTAGAAGGTGTTGCTGTAAGGTTTAGACAACAAATAAACGAAAATGCTAAAGAATTATGTTGGCATCACGTATTACCTGAAATGAATCATAACGAACTAGTTGGATGGGCTGGTGGAACACAAAGTCAAGCTATAATTAAACTTAATTCGTCTTTAGACTTCTATAGAACTAAGAAAAGGTGGGAGATTTGTAAAGAAGAAATGTCAAAATATACAGACTCTATTTATGAAATTGATGCTAAAGGGTCATCAAAATTAGTTCATGTTTTCTATCTAATACATTTAACAGATTGGGTAAGTGTATTTTTAGCAGATTTAAAAAAGGTGGATAGTGTTGAAGTAAATGTTATTACTCATCTTAAAGCAGAATTAAGTAAATTAAAATAATATCCTTGTCACTAATAAGCCATCAGTAAAACACGCCGCTATTTAAGCCCAAGTTAAAGTAAATACTTGCTGGTCTAACTTCTTGACCATCTTTGAACGTATATTGTCCTCCATTTTTATCTAACATTGGAAAGTGCTTTTGTGGTCTTTTAATCAACTTTCTATTAATGTAATATTGATCGTGTATTAACTTATTTTGAATGGCGTGACGCACCTTTTCACTATCCACTCCAATATTTAATCTTGCTATTTGATTGTAAGGTAAGTATTGTTCAATTTGTAATGACAGTAGTCCCGCCATAGCCTGACCATAAATTGCTTTTTCATTTTTCTTATACCCAAACCTTGACGGATAACACCCGTCATTAACTATCTCACAACCTATATAATCTCCTGTCCATAAGGTTAAGTTCATACCCAATTTAGTATCTAAATATCTATATTGTAAGAGTAGGGCAGCTGTTCTAAATCTGTCTCGCCAACCCTTACCAAAACCAAATAAATCATTATGCGTTGCAAATGTAAAATTTTCGATATTAGCACTTAAAATTCCGCCTGCTTGAGTCGTATTAATGTTATCCACATATAGAAGATAAGCGTAACCAGCAGAGAAAAAATAATCGGTATTATTATCCGTTAAACTAACAAAGTGATTCAATGAACTGTCTCGTTTTCCAAATCCAAAATTACCCCCAATTCCAAATTGAAATTCTGGTGTTTTTAATCCAGTTCCCATTGATTTAAAATTATAATATACATTGGTTGATGCATTTATCTGAGCAAATCCATGCGTATAAAAAGCAGAACCACGTAACCCAATACGTTGAATTTTATTACCAATAGAAAAACTTAAACCAGCTGACCAACCAAAATTTGGTTTTTGACCATAAGTACTAAATAGTAAAAAGAAAGTTAAAAAAATAAAAAATAAAAATTTCATCAGAAAATATAATTCAACTAAAGTTTACAAATATACATAAAGAATAGATTCAATAATTATTCCAATTATTACATAAATACTTAAAAAAAGAGCACAAAAACAGAAACAAAATAAAAAAACCTCCTAAAACACAGTGGTAATAGGAGGTTCAGATAAAATTAATACTATTTACGTTACTCAAAAAAGCATTCATTCTAATAGAACATCTCACAAATTTGATATACTGACACATTTATCATATAAAACACGCTTAAAACGCTTTAAAATGAAAAACTACTTCTTTTTTCGTAGAATATAAGTCTGAGAAGAGTATTCTTTTGAGTTTGCTTTTAAATTTGACTTCAACCCAGTAAGGAATGCGGAAATAATATTTCCTCCTTTATATTTTTCACTTAACATGGAAACATAAAAACTATCAAACTTCATAGGCAACGTTTCTACAACTTCCATATTAAATTTATTAAATAAAGTGTCGATATCATTTGGTGTAAAGTGATATAAATGAATTGGAAGATCGTAAGCTGCCCAATATTCTTTATAATGTTTAGCATCATAAGAATTCATATTAGGCACAGCAACAACCATTACACCATCATCTTTTAATATTTTTTCAATTTGCTTTAAGTCTTTTTGTAAGTCATAAACATGTTCTAATACATGCCACATAGTAATTACATCCATACTTTTTTCAGTAATAGAATATAAATTTTCTAATGGCTGAATATTTACATTATGTGTATCCACAGCTAATTTTCTAGCATCTTCATCAGGCTCTAAACCGACAGAGTTAAATCCTGATAGGGTAGTGGCATTTATAAAATGCCCAGTACCTGCACCGATATCTAAATGATTTTTGCCATTACTCTGCTTAGTAATTAACTTAACCTTTTGCTTTAAGGTATAATTTCTAACGCGTTGATAAATTTTATTTATCAACCCTTTATTTGTAGAACTATGAGACACATAGCTTTCAGATTTATAATACTCACCAATTTCTTCCACTACAGGAATTGGATTAGTAAAGTGAAAATTACATTCTTTACACTCAACAATAGTAAATGTATCTTGACTAACTGTATAATCGATACAATCAATAAACTTAGTAAACTCTGTTTTACTACAAACTGGACAATTCGTTATTGTTCTATATTTTTTCATTTATCTTCCTAAAAACACTAATAATACAGAAACATCTGAAGGTGAGACTCCACTAATTCTACTGGCCTGACCAATTGTTACAGGCTGAATTTTAGTTAACTTTTCAACTGCTTCTGATGACAATGAAGAAAAACTAGCATAATCAATACTCGGTGGAATTTTAACATTCTCAAGACGTATCATCTTATTTGCTATATCTTGCTCTCTTGAAATATAACCTTCATATTTGATTTGAACTTCTGCTTGATTTAAAGCATCTGAATTATTCTCTTTATACTTTTCTAACCTATCCTTAATCAATGGTGATCTTTCCGTAATATCTTTTAAAGACACGTGCGGACGACTCAACATAGTAAACGCTTTTTGTTTTTGTTTAATTGCTGATGACTTAATTGATTCTAAAAACTCATTCATTTCTTCTGGAGCTACAGATGTACTTTTTAAAGTTTTCTTAATTTCATCAGTAAACTTAATTTTCTCATTTACTTTATCTAATCTATCTTGATCAGCTAATCCAATATCAAATCCTTTTTGCGTAAGCCTTAAATCTGCATTATCTTGACGTAATAAAATTCTAAATTCAGCTCTTGACGTAAACATCCTATAAGGTTCTTTAGTTCCTTTAGTAATTAAGTCATCAATTAACACTCCAATATAAGCATCACTTCTTTTTAAGATAATCTCTTCTTCTTCTCTCAGCTGTTTATGTGCATTTATACCTGCCATTAAACCTTGAGCCGCTGCCTCTTCATATCCAGTTGTACCGTTTATTTGTCCAGCAAAATACAAGTTATCAACCAATTTAGTTTCTAATGTATGTTTAAGTTGAGTAGGTGGGAAGTAATCATATTCTATAGCATAACCTGGTCTAAACATTTTAGCATTTTCAAAACCAGGAATAGAACGCATGGCTTTCATTTGAACTTCTTCTGGTAAAGACGTACTAAATCCATTAACATATATTTCAACAGTATTCCATCCTTCTGGCTCAACAAAAATTTGATGTCTATCTCGTTCAGCAAATCGAGTTACCTTATCCTCAATAGAAGGACAGTATCTTGGTCCTGCAGATTTAATAGCACCATTAAACATTGGTGAACGATCAAAACCTTCTTTTAATAATTCGTGTGTTTCTAGGTTTGTATAAGTAATAAAACAAGGTCGTTGTTTAGTTAACACTTTAGACTTATTAGAAAACGAAAACTTTGATGGAAACACATCTCCACCTTGCTCTTCCATTTTAGAATAATCCAACGAACGACCATCCACTCTTGGTGGTGTTCCTGTTTTCATTCTACCTGCTTCAAAACCTAAATCAACCAAATTTTCTGTCAACCCATAAGATGCAGATTCAGCTGATCGTCCTCCTGCAAATTGTTTTTCTCCTAAATGAATCAATCCATTTAAAAAAGTTCCATTAGTCAAAATTACCGCTTTCGCTCTAATTTCTTGACCCATTCCCGTTTTCACACCAACAACTTTTCCTCCTTCTACGATTAAACCATTAACCATATCTTGCCAAAAATCTAATTTAGGCGTACTCTCTAATTTTAACCTCCACGTCTCTGCAAACAACATCCTGTCATTCTGTGTTCTTGGTGACCACATTGCAGGACCTTTTGAAAGATTAAGCATTCTAAATTGAATAGCACTTTTATCAGCTACAATTCCTGAACCTCCACCCAAAGCATCAATTTCTCTCACAATTTGTCCTTTAGCCACACCGCCCATTGCTGGATTACATGACATTTGTGCAATTGTATTTAAATTCATTGTTATCAATAGGGTAGAAGACCCCATTTTCGCAGCAGAATGCGCAGCCTCACAACCAGCATGACCTCCTCCAACTACTATTATATCGTAAGCTTGTAACATTTTTTTATTTGTTTTGTTTCACGTGAAACATTAACACATTTTTTAAAATTATCATTTTGTTTCACGTGAAACATCTTCACGGCAACTCAATGCTAAATCTTCTTGCTTTGTCATTTCTATTTGATCTGAATCTGTTTTATCATTAAACCCAATTAAATGAAGAACCCCATGTATAATAACCCTTTCCAATTCATCCTTAATAAAACCATTAGAAAATTCAATTGCGTTAGATTTTACTGTATCATAACTAATAAATATATCTCCACTAATAGAACTATCTATATTATAATTAAACGTTATAATATCTGTATAGTAATCATGGTTAAGATGTTCTTTATTAACATCCAAAATATATTCATCAGAACAAAAGATATAACTCAATTCTCCAATATTCTTATTGTGTTGTTCAGTAATTTTCGCTATCCATAAACGCAAAAATTCCGGATTAAAATCCGGAATAACTATATCCTCAAAGTGAAATTCAATGTTATTCATTAATTACAAAGGTAATACATACTTTTCGACCCTCATCAAAAAACTCAACTTTATCTGATAGACTCTTCATAAGAAATATTCCTCTACCGTTTGGTTTTTCCAAATTTTCAGGAGCAAGAGGGTCTGGTAAGGTATTAAAATCAAAACCACCTCCCTCATCAATAACAGTAAATACAACTTCCTTTACTGTTGAATCAACAGTAATAATAACAGTTTTTATATTGTTATTTTGATTACCATGCACAATTGCATTAGTTACAGCTTCTGTTACAGCAATCAATATATTACCATAATTATCCTCATTCAATTTTAAATCATCACAAACTACATCTATCAATTTTTCAACTTCCGAAATGTTTGAAATATCCGATTTAACTTCTAATTTATGCATTCACTAATTATTTACAGAATTAAAATATTCATTTATCAAGTTTTTATAATAAACTCTAAGACCTACAGGAATCGATTTCATCAATTCAATTTCCGTATTCTTCTTTTTTGTATACTCTATAAAGTCAATAGGGTTACTATTATTATCGTTTTTCCCAGAATTACTTTCTCTTTTTTCAGAAAAACCTCTTTCCTGTATAGCTTTTTCACTTTCTAATAATCGGGTCATAATATCCTGTTGTCTTTTAAAAGTGTTCACATCAACGTTCTGGTTTAACAAATCATTTTCCATTTGTTCAATATCTTTAATTAGGTCGTTTAACATGTTTCCATTTCCACTACCATCCTTATTCATCTCTTGACGCATTCGCTGTAAAGCCTTTCTCATTTCTCCTTGCTCATATGCCATTTTTGCAATTTCTTTACTTGACAAACCTGGCAACCCAGAAACACCACCTTTTTTCCCACCTGGCTTACTGCCACCCTCACCACCTTTACCGGTCTTCTTTCCATCCTTACCTCCAGGGTTAGAACCACCTTTCATTTTGGAAATTTGTTTCTTCATAGCTTTTTTCATAGCATCCATATCCATTGGTTTAGGTTTACCAGATCCCGAACCAGATCCGCCAGGTTTACTACAAGACCCCTTTCCTTGCATTTTACTTTTAGCCTGATTTTGCATAGCATCTAAAACTTCAGATAACATAAGTGCTAGATTATTATAAGCAGTAATTGAATACTGTTGATGTTGTAATAATTTGGTCGTCTTTCTCTCTTCAGAAAAAACTAACGATTTCCTCAGATTATAATTTAAATCAGATAATTCATCATTGATGAAACTCGATAATTGAGCAACTCTTTTACTTAATGCCACTAAACTGTCTTTAACAATTTGAGTTGCTTGTTCAATTTTCAATTGGGTACGATTCAACTCCAAATAATGTGGGTTATTAGATTTAGTTTCTGAATAATGATACATCAACGCTTCCTGCTGATGTGATAGATTAACAATGTTTTCCAATAAAAAACGCATAGCATCCATATCCTCTTCTTGTTGTTCAGCTTGTTCTTTCGTTTTCATAGCAGCTACATCATCTGCCATTTGCTTCATCAAATCTGCTGCTTTTTCTTGCGCTTTACTAGATTTTTTAGATTTACCATTCTCCAAACTTTCTTTAGAATCTTGCGTTTCTTTTTCAATACTATCTTCCAATTCTTGACTAAAATCTAAATCGCGCGGTTTATCTAATTCCGTGTTTTTTTCCTTAGCATCCTTTATATCCTTTTGAATTTCATCAAACTTTTTGTTTATCCCTTCCTGTTTTTTAGCCAACTCTTCTTTTGAATGCTCTTTGTTATCTGTCTGTTCCTTCAAGTCCTTTTGTTCTTTTGCTAAATCCTTCAATTGTTCTTCAATACTTTCTAACTTCTTGTCAATCTCCATATTTTTAAACAACTCCAAAGTTCTATCCAATTCTTCTTCTAAAGTTTCTGTTTTCTTTTCAACATCCTCTAATTTTTCAATCAGGTCATTCTTATTCATGTCATCCATAAGTTTCTGAAGTTCCTCCATAAGCGCCTTCATTTCTTCATCCATCAATTCATCCATTAATTTTTGAAGTTCCTCTTGCTTTTGTATAATTTCTTCTGAATTATCTAAAAACTCATCTTCCTGCTTTTTTGTATCATTGAATTCATTATTTAATTTTTCAATTTGTTTCTGCAAGTTTTCTTGTTGTTGCATCAAATTTTGTAAATTCTGTTTATCCTTCCAATCAGGTATATGTTTATTCAATAATTCATTCTTTATTTCTTTAACTTTATCTTTTATATCTTTAGACTCGGACTTAGCCTTATCCATATCTGCCTTAATAGTTTCTGTTTGTTTACTGAGTAAGTTGTCCAAACTATCCAACGTTGGAACAGAAAATGACTTATGAATAGAGCTAGAAGATTTAAAATTATTAATTTCATCATTATCTGTAACGGTAAAGGAATATTCAATTTTATCACCTGGAGATAAGTTAAAACTATCATAGTTTAATTGATGATAAAAGAATTGTTTAGTCAGAGTTTTACTAATCTTAATAACTTCCCTTAGCTTTTTTGTTTCCCCATCTTTCGTAATAGAAATATGAGCAATCAATGCACTGAATCCATAATCATCTGTAATAGTGCCCTCAATAAAATGCCTAAACGAATTTAAACTATCTTGGGTGTCAATTATAGAAATAGTTGGATAAACATCCTTAATAATAGCAATAGAATGCTCCAAAGTATCTCCCTCCTTAATATCAACAGAACTTAAAGAAAGCCCATAATTTGAAGAACTAAAAAACTGCTCAGTAAAATTATAACCACCAAGTGCACCTGGTAATAAAATTAAATTAGTATCCGGTAAAAAAACATTCAGACCGGTTGAGTTTGAACCTACAATACTCCAATTAACTATTGTACCCTCAGGAACTGAAATGTCACCAATATTATTTACAGTTTCATTTTTCAATTTTGTATGCCTAGGATATATAAAATCCAAAGCCATTTTACCAATTGATGGTTTTTGTAATATCTGTATTGAAAACTCCTTTGATGAAAACCCATTAGAATGACACGTAAAACTAATCGTCTCATTTACATTAGTGAAATCATAAACAAAAATAATATTCGATTCTTTTTTAAGATTATAAGTACCTAAATTCGTATGAATTTTAACCTCTGTTGGTATTTCATTACCAACCAATTTCACTTCCAATCTATAATTTTCACCTTGCTTACTTTCTAATGGACTAATCACCTCAAATTCAAAAGGTGCTTTCTCAACATAAGTTGTATTATAATTTACAATTCGTTCCGTACCATCAGATAAAATTGTAGGCTTGATCAATCCAATTAAACCTAAAACGATTATGATGGGTAATAAAAATTTTAAATATTTTTTATTCTCTCCAAAATTAATTCCAGTTGAAAATGGCACTGCTGAAAGAGTAGTAGCCTTTTGTTCTATACTCGCATTTAACAAAGAAATATTTTTACCATTATCTCCTAATTGAGTGTTTAGCTGTAATGTATTTTCAAGTTTATCAGAAATATCAGGGAAAATAGATCCAATCATCACAGATGCCTCATTCAACGATAAACGTTTAGAAATTTTATTCAATTTGAATATAGGAATCAAAATATAATTAAAAAGTACAATTAAATTTACTCCAATAAAAGCATAGAATAAAGCCAAACGCATATTATTTCCAAATCGTCCGAAATATTCTAAAGCACTCACCATCAAAAAACTGAAAAGAAAAATAGATAAAAACAAAACGATTCCCTTAACCATCTGATTTTTGTAATACTTCTTTATAAAAAGCTCAATTTGAGCAAGTAGAATGTTAAATTTTGACATAGTTAGTATAGCTTCAACCTACTAAGTTAGATAAATACTATTGGAAATTCAATAATTAGTTGTTAAATCACGCTAATGCAATAAATTTTCAAAGACTATTCATATCTTTTTAAGAGATTCAGTAAATTAAGCTACTTTTGTATTCATAAATAAATTATATATGTCATTTAAAAAAATACCTGAGGCGTTATCTGAAAACTTAGAGCGAAATGAAATCATGGAGCCCAATGAATTTCAAACTAAGATATTGTCAAAGATAAAATCTGGTGCCCATCTATATGGTATTGGACCAAAAGGGTGTGGTAAAACTATGGCATTAATGATTTCTGTTTTAACCAAACTAAAAAGCAAAGCAGAAGGAGATAATCCAAGAGCCTTAATTTTTGTGAAAGATAAATTGGCAGCTGAATCATTACAAGCTGAATTTAAAAAATTAACTCGTTTTACAAGTGTGAGAGTTGTTTTAGCCATTGAAGAACATACCTTAGCTAAGCAAAAAGATGAAATTTATTTGGGATCAGATATCGTAATTGCAACCCCAAAACGGTTAAGTAAACTCTATTTTCTAAATGGTATAAACTTGACACAATTACAAATGATGATTGTTGAAGATGCAGAATTTATTATGAAAAATAACTTTCATACCACTATTGATAGAATATCTGAAAGCTTACCCAAAACTCAGTTCTTAGTGTTTTGTAGAGAAAAAAATAGTCGATTTGATGATTTGTTTATGTCACGTGCCTTAACAATTAAAATAGAAGAATAATACATTAAGCCTTGTAATAATGGAAGACCACATAAGAAAAATTATTCATGTGGACATGGATGCATTCTATGCTTCTGTAGAACAATTAGACAATCCAGAATTATATGGAAAACCTATTGCAGTAGGTGGTTCTGCAGAACGTGGAGTAGTTGCTGCTGCAAGTTATGAAGCTCGAAAATTTGGCGTGCGCTCTGCCATGAGTAGTGTTTTAGCCAAACGAAAATGTAAAGACTTAATTTTTGTAAAACCCCGGTTTGAACGTTATAAAGAAATTTCGAATCAAATTAGATTAATTTTCTTAGACTATACAGATTTAGTAGAACCTTTAAGCTTAGATGAAGCATATTTAGATGTTACTGAAAATAAAAAAGGTTTTGAATTTGCTTCAAAAATAGCAGTTGAAATTAGACAACGTATATTAGATGAAGTTGGAATAACAGCTTCTGCTGGAATATCAATAAATAAGTTTACTGCAAAAATTGCTACTGAGATTAACAAACCAAATGGACAAAAAACTATTCACCCAACCGAAGTTATTCCATTTTTAGAAACTTTACCCATTACAAAGTTCTTTGGCGTTGGTAAAGTCACCGCAGATAAATTTAAAAGTTGGGGAATTTACAATGGTTCTGATCTTAAAAAACATTCACTATCCTTTCTAAAAACTAACTTTGGTAAATCAGGCCAACACTTCT
>Ga0209292_1006169_pt1 | contig 11912 bp, 8 predicted proteins | sample GOMGulsemesocosm_2_FD_184634 | JGI IMG/M metagenome (GOLD analysis project Ga0209292, IMG submission 184634) | Methane-oxidizing microbial communities from mesocosms in the Gulf of Mexico - GOM9C Gulf of Mexico (SPAdes) (version 2) | ecosystem: Environmental > Aquatic > Marine > Cold seeps...
CGGCCGTCGCATACAAGTCGCGATCTAATATCTCTTGCTGGATAACAGGATCAAGCGCCCCACTCATGCCATTACAAGATGTACAGGCAAACGCCACGATACCGAACCCGAGTTGTTCTAACTCAGGTAATAAATCAGCTTCTTGCAGATAAAGCTGCACCGCTTTTGAGCCTGGCGCTAATGAGGTTTTAACCCAAGGTTTACGGGTTAACCCAAGCTTATTGGCGTTACGAGCAATCAAACCTGCGGCAATCATATTGCGAGGATTACTGGTATTGGTACAACTGGTGATAGCAGCAATGATCACGGCACCGTCTGGCATTTTCCCTGGTTCATTTTCAACTTTACCACTGATACCACGCTTGGCTAATTCAGACGTTGGTACACGGTTATGTGGGTTTGATGGGCCAGCAATATTACGGCACACAGTCGACAAATCGAATGTAAGTACACGTTCATATTCAACGTTGGCTAAGTCATCAGCCCATAGCCCCGTTTCTTTAGCGTAGGTTTCCACCAGCTTAACTTGATCGTCTTCACGGCCGGTTAATTTAAGGTAGTCGATAGTTTGCTCATCGATTGAGAACAACGCCGCTGTAGCACCATATTCAGGTGTCATATTAGAAATGGTGGCACGATCGCCTAAAGTTAAATGCGCGACACCCTCACCATAGAATTCTAAATAACTTGATACTACTTTCTGTGCACGCAAAAACTCTGTCAATGCTAAAACGGTATCGGTTGCAGTCATGCCTGCTGGTGGTTTACCAGTCAGTTCAACACCTATAATATCCGGTAAACGCATATATGACGCACGACCTAACATCACGCTTTCAGCTTCAAGTCCGCCAACGCCAATAGCAATTACACCTAAGGCATCAACCATAGGCGTATGACTATCTGTGCCCACTAAGGTATCTGGAAACGCCACACCATTACGTGATTGGATCACAGGTGACATGCGCTCTAAGTTAATCTGATGTAAGATACCGTTACCTGGAGGAATAACATCAATGTTTTTAAAAGCTGTTTTGGTCCAGTTAATAAAGTGGAAACGGTCATCGTTGCGACGGTCTTCAATTGCACGATTTTTTTCAAACGCATCAGTTTCGAAACCTGCATGTTCAACAGCCAATGAATGGTCGACAATTAATTGCGTTGGTACAACAGGGTTCACCTTTGATGGATCACCGCCTTTCTCGGCAATGGCATCACGTAAACCCGCTAAATCAACTAACGCGGTTTGGCCCAAAATATCATGGCAAACAACACGAGCTGGAAACCAAGGAAAATCAAGGTCGCGTTTACGTTCAATTAGCTGCTTTAACGAATCTTCTAATACTTCAGGATCACAGCGACGAACTAAGTTTTCTGCAAAAACGCGTGAAGTATAAGGTAAAGTGGCATACGCACCGGGTTGGATTGAATCAACTGCAGAACGGGTATCAAAATAATCGAGCTCACTGCCCGGTAACGGTTTACGATAGTTAATGTTCATAACTTAATCCATTAAATAATGGGGCTTGAGATAAAGCACAAAAACCGGCTTTACTCCTCCCTCTTTTAATCAAAACTAACATTGTGACCTACTCATTTTTATCAATAATGAAAACAAGTAGATCACGCAATACAGTGTTATTTACTCATTCTGTATGAATGCTTTAATAACAGTTACTACTCTGTCTTTAGTTATCTGTCTGCAATAGGTGTGACCACTCTTGGCTCTGCACCAATATAATCTGCACTTGGGCGAATAATACGGTTGTTACTACGCTGTTCCATCACGTGCGCAGCCCAGCCAGTTAGACGCGAGCAGACAAAGATAGGGGTAAATAATTTAGTCGGAATGCCCATGAAATGATAAGCAGAAGCATGGAAGAAATCGGCGTTACAAAATAGCTTTTTGCTATCCCACATAAACTCTTCACACGCCACCGAGATATCGTATAACGAAGTATCGCCGTGTTCGTGAGCCAGTTTTTCGGACCATTTTTTAATGATCACATTACGCGGATCGGAAGTGCGGTAAATTGCATGACCAAAGCCCATAATTTTTTCTTTACGTTCAAGCATGCCAGCCATCTGCGCTTTTGCATCTGCTGGTGATGTAAACGTCTGGATCATGTCCATCGCAGCTTCATTTGCACCACCGTGTAATGGCCCGCGTAAGGTACCAATCGCCCCTGTTACACACGAGAACATATCCGACAATGTTGATGCACACACACGCGCAGTAAAGGTTGAAGCATTAAACTCATGCTCGGCATAAAGGATCAGTGATACATCCATTACACGACGATGCTGTTCTGATGGTGTTTCACCACGTAAGAGTTTAAGAAAATGACCAGCCAAAGATTCTTCATCTGTCGTGCAGTCAATTTCCACACCATCATGGGAATAACGATACCAGTAACACATGATTGCAGGGAATGCCGAAAGGAGACGGTTTGCCGCCTTGTTTTGCTCAGAGAAATCTGCCTCAGGTTCAATGTTACCTAAGAATGAGCAACCCGTTCGCATCACATCCATTGGGTGCGTATCTGCCGGAATGTGCTGTAATACTTCTTTTAACGATTGCGGTAAATCACGTAGGGTATTCAATTCAGCCTTGTATGTTTCCAGCTGATCAAGTGTCGGTAATTCACCGTTAAACAATAAGTAAGCGACTTCTTCGAATGTAGCGTGTTCAGCTAGATCAGCGATATCATAACCGCAATACGTTAAGCCGCTTCCTGATTTACCAACCGTGCATAGTGTTGTGTCACCTGCGCTTTGACCACGTAAGCCTGCGCCTGATAATTTTTTATCTGTCATAATTATTCCCTTAATTAATTTCAAACTGTTAATAGCAAATCTACATACTAAAACCTATAATTCTGCAACATCCTGCTTGCTATTATGCGTCCGATTTATTGAATCTTTGTTTCACATTGTTTTAATCATTGCTGTTATTTATTCTTGCCTTCCGAGAACAAGGTATCCAGCTTTTGTTCGTAGTCGTGGTAACCAAGGTAGTCATATAAATCCATACGCGTTTGCATATTACCTACCTCGGCTTTTTGGTCGCCGTCTGCTAGCAGGGTTTTATAAACCGATTCAGCCGCTTTATTCATCGCGCGGAATGCCGATAATGGATAAAGCACCATCGCACAGCCCCATTCTCCAAGTTGCTCTTTATTCCATAATTCAGTTTGGCCAAATTCCGTTATATTCGCCAAGATAGGCACATCTAACGCAGCCGAAAATGCACGGTAATGCGCTTCGGTTTTCACCGCTTCAGCAAAAATACCGTCAGCACCCGCGTCAACATACGCTTGCGCTCTGGCAATCGCGGCTTCTAACCCTTCTTGTGCGAATGAATCGGTACGCGCCATAATGAAAAAATCAGCATCAGTACGGGCATCAACAGCCGCTTTGATACGGTCAACCATCTCTTCTGTCGACACAATTTCTTTGTTTGGACGATGACCACAACGCTTTTGTGCGACTTGGTCTTCGAGATGCACAGCTGCTGCACCGGCTTTTTCCATATCACGAATGGTTTTAGCAATATTAAAAGCCCCGCCCCAACCGGTATCAATATCAACCAGTAAAGGTAGGCTAGACGCAGCGGTAATACGTTGTACATCAGCAATCACATCATTCAATGACGTCATGCCTAAATCAGGTAAGCCGTAAGATGCATTCGCCACACCACCACCAGATAAATAGATCGCCTGATGCCCTAACTGCTCAGCCATCATCGCGCAATAGGCGTTAATAGTACCGACGACTTGTAAGGGCTTATTATTGGCCAGGGCTAAACGAAATTTAGCGCCTGGGGATAAACGTTGAGACGAAGATGATTCTGTAGACATATTATTTCTCTCCTTGAACTGGTGTGGTGTCTGTCTTTAATTCTGCTTTTGTCTTTAATTCTATTTCTAGTTGAAGTGCAATTTTATTTTCAATATTTTTACGTGAAGCAGCAATATGACGGCGCATTAGCATTTCTGCTAATTCTCCATCGCGATCACTGATGGCTTCGATAATTTGGGCGTGTTCTGAAAAAGCGCGGCTAGCTCTTGGGCTGTGCATACCAAACTGACAACGGTACATGCGCACTAAATGATAGAGCTGACCACAAATTAAATGAATGAGTTGCGCATTATGACTGCCTAAGATGACTTTATAGTGAAAGTCTAAATCACCTTCTTCTTGATAATAAGCAACGCCATCTTTCAGTGCTTGTGACGTCGCGTGTTGATTAAGCATGGCCTTCATGTCGACAATTTCAGCATCACTCATGTTTTCAGCCGCTTGCCTGCATGCCATGCCCTCTAACGCTTCACGCACGAAGTAAAGGTCGAGTAAACCTTGTGTAGTGCACTGTACTACCCGTGAACCGACATTGGCTTTACGCTCTATGAGATGACACTTTTCTAGTCGGTTTAACGCTTCACGCAGAGTCGAGCGACTGACTTGATAGCGCTTTGCTAGCTCGGGTTCACTGATCTTACTGCCTGCAAGTATTTCGCCTTCAACAATGGCACGTTGCATTTGCTCAAAGACTTTATCAGCTGTAGTCACTGCGACTATTTTTGTTGGATCATCTAAAGGCATAAGATTGTCGACAATGTTTGAATTTCATTCAATATCATTTATTTTTCACATTTTGTCAACATTTTCATAACTAATGATTAGCTTTATAAATAACGTCATATCTTAATTTTGTGAACTGGACAGTTATTCAAGCTGATCTATACTAAGCAATGAAGAGCGTTTTTTTCTACCAATAGACCTTAGAGGTGAGGTAGATACAGCAACCACGTCAGTTTCTGGGCTTAAAACGTGGCCAACGGGAAAGAAGCAGAACCCTGTAGTAGCTAATTCTCGACGCGCTTTTCACACTTTTTTAAGTACATATAAAACCGCTGGTTAGGCGGTTTTATATTTTATATGTTTTTATTTTCCTGATATTTAACTCTAAATTTGATAAACTAACCCGTAATAAATACATAAATTAATATAGAACAGGACTGTTCTAACTGAGGACTAATGAGTATTAATAGGGATAAATACAGTATTGATAATACTGATTATACTGTTGGACAAGATAACGTCCAAAAATGGGGGTTTGATGTACATAACCCTGTATTTGGTATTAGTGCATCGTTAATTGGCCTATTCTTGGTCGCTATTTTATTAGTAGAACCTGAAACATCGAAGTCATTTCTAGATGGCATAAAATGGTGGATCATTGGGGCTTTTGATGGCCTATTCATGTGGTCTGCAAATATCTTCGTTGTCTTCTGTCTCGCGTTAATTGTCTCGCCATACGGTAAAATTCGTTTAGGTGGTGATGACGCTAAATCTGATTATAGCCGAATGTCGTGGATAGCGATGCTATTTGCTGCTGGTATGGGTATTGGTCTGATGTTCTGGGGTGTTGCAGAACCTGTGGCTTACTACACAGGCTGGTACGAAACACCACTTAACGTGACACCGAATACACCCGAAGCGGCAAAACTGGCGTTAGGCGCGACGATGTTCCACTGGGGTTTACACCCATGGGCAATTTACGGTGTTGTTGCATTATCACTGGCTTTCTTTGCTTATAACAAAGGTCTTCCACTTTCAATGCGTTCTGTATTCTACCCGATTTTAGGTGACAGAACGTGGGGTTGGGCTGGCCATATTGTTGATATCCTAGCGGTATTAGCGACACTATTTGGTTTAGCAACATCACTTGGTTTAGGCGCACAACAAGCGGCAAGTGGCTTCCATCATGTATTAGGCATTGAAAACGGTCTCCCTTTACAAGTGGCTATTATCGTCATCGTTACCCTGCTTGCTGTTGTATCAGTGATTCGTGGTATTGATGGTGGCGTAAAAGTAATTAGTAACATCAACATGCTACTTGCATTAGTGCTATTGATATTCGTTATCTTAGTTACGTTTGCGGTATCAATGGGCACAGTGCCTACAACTATCATGGGTTATGTTGAAAACATCATTCCATTAAGTAACCCAATTGGTCGTGAAGATTCAGCTTGGATGCACGGTTGGACTGTATTCTACTGGGCATGGTGGATCTCATGGTCTCCATTCGTAGGTATGTTCATCGCACGTATTTCACGTGGCCGTACAATTCGTGAATTCATAACTGCAGTATTGCTTGTTCCAACAGGTGTGACAGTATTGTGGATGTCTGTATTTGGTGGCGTAGCCATTGATCAAGTAGCAAACAACATCGGTACTTTAGGCACCGATGGTTTGACAGAAGTACCTTTAGCTATGTTCCAAATGTTTGATTCTTTGCCTATGGGTGAAGTGTTATCAATGCTTGCGGTTGTATTAGTATTGGTATTCTTCATTACCTCTTCTGACTCAGGTTCATTGGTTATCGACAGCATCACAGCTGGTGGTAAAGTTGATGCGCCAATACCACAACGTGTGTTCTGGGCATTAATTGAAGGTGCTATCGCAGCGGCTCTACTTTGGGTTGGCGGTACACAAGCAATTGAAGCATTACAAGCAGGTGCAATTTCGACTGCACTACCATTCACCGTGATCCTATTGGTTATGTGCGTAAGCTTGATAATGGGTTTAAGAACAGAACAGCGTAATCGCTAAGCTGGCTTTAACTTTTTAATTAACCTCGCGTTAAAAGTAAAAGCTGTCAGTATTTACTGGCAGCTTTTTTCTTCTCAACTATTTATCTCTCAACAATTTACTTCTCAGGCACAGTACCCTCAATTAATCCCTCTCAAAGTAATGCAATAATTTTTCCATGCATATTTTAAAATCGATAGAGACTAATAATTGAAGACACAAGCGGATATTACTATCCCCTTACTTTAATTATACTGCACTTGATTTCAACTTGTTATTGAACAACCACCTTTTTACCAACAGCGCAATGATTGGAAAGCAAAGTACGTATACCCATAAGATCTCAAACGAGAAACCGAATACCAAACTATACATAATTGCGATACCAATCGCTGAATCTAATTGGTCTACCGCCATGAATAAATACTTGTTCTTTTCAGGCAGTTCGCCAGGCCCGATACCTAAATAACGTTTAAAGTAAGAATTTGGAAATTCCCCTAATATATACCCCACACCAGTGATAAAACCCAAAAACAAAACGTTAATATGAGGAAGTAAGCCTTGGCCATATATTTCAGTAAGTACGGATTCAAAAAGCATAAGTACCAATGCACTAGCCATGGTTAACAAAGGAACAAGTATGACTCCTCGCCATGTTTTATTTGCACCAAATAATGACTCGCTTACAGGAACAACTAAAAAACTCAGCCTATTTTCACTCACTATTATCATATGAAATACCCCACCCAAAGCGACAGGAATCAGAAGATATAAAGCCAATAGTATATTCATGATAGGAGAGCCCTGATCATGATTCAACAACTCTAAAATAGTAAAAAACAACATACCCGATAATGTGATTGTTATAATTTGGCTAATAGATTTAAACTTAAAGAAAGGCTTTCTTACGACCATATAATAGCTAAAAAAGGATAAACCAACAGCCAGCGAAATATATGCTGAAAATGATCCCACGACTCTTTCAATAACAAAGGCTGCTGAAAGTATAAAAATACTCCAGAAAACAGGCATCCCCAAATAACTTAATCCACTCTCCTCTTTTATATTGCCCGTTTGATTAAACGCCGCAAGCCTTACACTCCCACTGGTGATCATCGCCATTATAAAAATAGCCCAGTAGCCATCAAAGCCCCACTGGTACATAATGACACCCGGTGTAATTAAGTAAATTTGCATATCCATAAAGCCATCAAGATAACGGCCAAAATCGCGTTCTAGTCCCCACGTTCTTGCTAATATGCCATCCAATGCATCAGCTATCATAGCAATGAACAGCAGTACCATTGCAAAATACGGGTGTCCATCAATCGCACTAATCAATGCGATAAAAGTGGTAAACACGCTTGTTAACGTCAATAAATCAACGCGATTTAACTTTATAATATAAGGTGATTCTATTTTTTCAATCATATTAACAACTCCATGTTTCAGCGTTAGACGTCTTACGATTTAAGATTTGCTCTCGTAATGCTGGACGATCAATTTTACTGTTGTGCCGACCATCTACAGGGATTTTAGGCAGAACGAAAGGCTGTACCAGCTGAATACCCGACTGGCGTAATATTTGCTGAATTTGTTCCTGTAACCCAATATTGATTTCAGTTTCCAGCTGTAAGAACAAATAAACACGATTCTCATGTGAAATTAAGGCTGCACGTGTCACGTCTTTTAATGCATCAAGCACACGCTCGATTGGATATGCTTGTAAAGACTGATCATTTACATAAATAATATCTTTCACACGTCCAGTTAACCAAAGTCTACCCTGCGAGTCTAATAGCCCTGTATCGCCTGTTCGATGCCAAACTAAGCCATTATTACGAGGAATTTTGTTTTCTCTATTTGCGCTTGGGTTATCAAGGTATTGCTGAAGAACATGCACACCACTGACAAGTATTTCTCCAACTTGGCCTTGCTTCTTGATACCCAAATCAAGATCTGATTCATGGCAGCAATCATCACTCACATCTGCAATTAAGACTTCACAAAATTCATGTGGCGTACCCACTAAATAGCCATCGGCTTGATGGTGATCAGTGATATACGTTTTCATATCGATAGTGGAAATAGGCTCCGCTTCTGTCGAACCATAAATGATGATGCCATGTGCATTTGGAAACGCCGCTTGTATTCGTTTAGCAAGTTCAACGGACACAGTGGCACCACCAACGACAACCTGCCCAATATCCATCATGAGTTGATTATGACTTAATAACCAATCAACCAATTTAGAGATATAAGCGGGCGCGCCTGATATTTGTGTTACGCCAGCTTGCTTAAGCTGTTCAATCACAATGCCAGCATTCACGCCAGCAGGATCAGCAAAGTCAACTTTAGGAATAATGGTGCTCATACCACAACTTAAGTTGTGCAAGACAATCATTGGGAAACAAGGACTATCAATGGCATTCTCACCATTCGCTTCTAGCAAGCTAATGGCTCGATGCTGGTTAACTAGACTGCTGTGTGTACGGTCAGCCCCTTTCGGCCGACCTGTACTACCAGAAGTAAACGTGATTAATCCATGGTCAGTATTATTCCGAGTCATGCACATCGGCGCAGCTTTCGTCGTTAAAGGCAGTTGCTGTAAAATACACCTATAGCCAATCCCCGGCTTATCGATAGCCAAGCGTTCAAGATGCCATAGCGAGGGAATAAACCAAAACAATTTCACTAAGTCCGATAAGCTAATAATGGCTTTTGCATTTGCATCTTGGATCGCCATTTGTATTTTTTTTCTACCCATCCCCGTATCAATAAATACAGGTATAATTCCTACTGCTGTCATAGACAAAGCAATTGCATATAAATGCAGGCTGGGTTTTAAAATAATAATAACCTTATCAGTAGCCTTCCACCCCTTACTCCGCCATAGCAGTTGATAGCGACTAACAAGATTCGATAATTCCGCATACGTACAAGATTCTTCAGACAAGCAGTCTTGCTTATCCATCACTGGGATTTTTAATGCTAATTTGTTGGGAAATCGGTTCGCCTGATATAAAAAATCGGCTGCCATATTTCCATTATGATAAGTTTCATTCATCCTAAGCGCCCTTTTTACTAAGAGTTATCCAATGATTTACTGAATAAAGCGTATTGCCTTTCAATTTCCCAATCTTTGAGAAAAGCTAAGGAACGGTTGTCCTCTCGTACCATTGCGCCTGAAAGCTGATCATAATATTCATCAGCCCAAATGGAGGCTTGCATCGCAACAAGTGTCGACAAACCTTTAGAACGATATTTAGGATCTGCACCACCCGTCTTCATCAGCAAAAGTCTTGGACTGCTTAAAACGTCGTAGTGAGTGCTGTAATTAAGATCAGCTATATCCAATTGATCACCTTGCTGATTCACAAGCTCAGCGTAATCGGGAAAGCAGAGTAAGAATGCGGCTATCCCACCTTGCTTATCAAGTACAAGCACTGACGTTTTAGGGCATAACTTTGCAGCGAACTTTTCACCAAAGTGATCTTGAAAGTGAGTCCAACTCACCGGTGTATATGCAAAATTATCTTTGAAACTTTGGTCTATCATAGGGTAGAACTGATCTAACTTATCCAGCCATATCTCAGGTGTTAACTTCGTAATAGTAAATTCGTGACCAATTTTACTCATTAACCCGTCATAAAAGGGGCGAACCTGTAGCGCAAACTCTGATAATTTATCGTGAATACGAGAAACATAGTTATATTTAATCTCGAAACCTAATTGTGATAATAAATCAGGATAATAATCAGGGTTAAAAGGTTCACCTACAAATGCAGGACTGGTAAAGCTATTTAGCCGTGTACGATTTTCACCATATGTGCTGAAATCAATCGGCCCGTATAATCGCGTCGCGCCTTTCGATTTTGCCCACCCCTCGACTTTAGAGAATAGATCTCGGTTTAATGCCACATTATTAACCGTTTCCCAGAACCCAAAATAGGCGACAGTTTCCCCTTCTATCTTGTAATCCGGATTGAAGAAAGCCACAACTCTGGCTTCATTGTCATGCACAATAACCTTTGATTCACAATGTTGAAAATAAGGGTTGTCAGCACTGAATTGTTGGCGGATTTGGGCTTCACTTTCTTTAATCCAGTAAGGCCTGTCTTGATACACCTTTCTTGCAATATCGAAAAATGCATCCGGCAAGATACTCCCCGGTATCCATGATTGATGATTAATCATTATCCGATGCCTCGAGTCGCTCAATTGTGCCAGTCGTACCATCCATACGGACTTTTTCATGGTCGGTTAGAATTTTAGTTAAATTAGGCACGCCAACGATAGCCGGAATGCCAAGTTCACGAGCGACAACAGCAGAGTGCGACAGTGTTGAACCACGCTCAACGATAATACCGCCAGCAGTTGGGAATAATGGTGCCCAGCCGGGATCGGTTCTTACTGTACAGAGGATTTGACCATCTAAACTTAGCTCGTCATCAGGAGAGAAAATCAAACGTATGTTTTTCTCTACAACTCCTGGATAACAGCCTGTCCCCTTTAGATGTTCAGAATTTAGATCAAGCTCTTCACCTTGATGCGGGTATTCATAGTCGTTATTGCAATAAACCGCGCCTTTAGTCCAAAAATGATGTGGCAAATCATTATCTTCGTACGATGCAAACTCTTGCTTACGAGGGGCAATAAGAGTATCGAGTTGAGTGTGTATTGAACGCCCTTCTTTATAAGCGTAAATTTCTTCAATACTCAGGAAAAATATGTCTCTTGGTTCGTCTATTTTGCCGTAGAACGCAAGTTGTTCGCCAATTTCTAAATAAATACTTCTAAACAGACCAAAAGCACGCGTTCGAGCTAAACGCATATTTTCTCGATTACGGATAGCATCTCTTAATTTACTGAGATCTGTCTTGAACTTTCTTAGCGAACGCTTTCCTAACTTACTTTCAATTAATGGATAAACTAATTCTTCAGCTTCTTTTCTAAATTTACTTTCATTTTTAGCAAGCGATTCGATCGTAAGATCTGGATTTGCGAGGAAGTTTTTTAAGATAGCAAACATGAACGACGAATCTTGACGTAATGTAATCGATTCTAGTTTTAACTCACCAATAGTACGGTCACCAAAACGCTCGATGTAGTCCATGCATTGTAAATAGAACTGAGGATCACGAGTCTGTATTAAACCAAGTAGTTTACTGTTTTCCGCCTCAAGGACTAGGTTTTTCATCCCCTCATGTTGACGTAAGTAGCCACACATACGTAGCAACAACTTAGTTGGTTCAGTACTTTCAATCCCCTCTTCACCCGAGAGTAAATTGTTTTGCACCACATCTGGATACTCTACA
>Ga0209292_1006170_pt1 | contig 11906 bp, 12 predicted proteins | sample GOMGulsemesocosm_2_FD_184634 | JGI IMG/M metagenome (GOLD analysis project Ga0209292, IMG submission 184634) | Methane-oxidizing microbial communities from mesocosms in the Gulf of Mexico - GOM9C Gulf of Mexico (SPAdes) (version 2) | ecosystem: Environmental > Aquatic > Marine > Cold seeps...
TATTTACAGGGGCTGGTAGCAAAGGATCAAAAGATCAAATTTGCGGTAGACTTTCATTCAACTAAGCGTGATATATTTTATAGTATGCCGGTTGATTATGGTGTTGAAGAAGCCTATTTTGTTAGACATTGGTTGGGCGATTTAGCTAAGGCTATGCCTCACTTTGATGTGGTAATAAAACCGGGTAACAACCCTGATTTAGGTGTATCAAAACAATATTTCTCTGATAAGTTTGGTGTTCATGCCATTACTTATGAAGTGGGAGATAATACTGACCGTGGTGAAATTAAGCGCATCGCTTTTAACTCGGCAAACTTGTTGATGGCTAATATGCTGTCAGACACTAACCATAATAAAGAATAGCATCATAAAGAGTAGGACTGAGCATGGACATATTTAGTAAAAACTTAATTCCGGTAGCGATGAGTTTTATCTTACTCTCGGCTTGCTCATCTGAAAATTCAGAGCAAAGTACTAAAACTACAAGTACTAAAAACCAAAGTAGCATAGCGCTAAGTAATAAAGCGAAAAGTAGTCTAGGTAAAGTCGATTTATTAATAACTAATGGCACCGTTTATACCGGTGAAAGTAGTGATGCTCAATCCTTGGATCTTGCTATTTGTGGTCAAATGATTTGTGGAATGTATGCTACTGGTGCTTACAAAATTGAGGCCACAACAATTATTGATGCTAAGGGCAAGGTTGTTAGTCCAGGATTTATTGACCCGCATACTCACAGTTTAGCTGAGTTACTAAGCAAAGATAAAAATGAGAATCTAAATTATTTAACACAAGGTGTCACCACTGTGGTTAATGGCAATGATGGTGGTGGCCCCGTTGATGTTCAAGCAACGGTAAATAGACTGAATGCTAATGGTATTGGCACTAATGTGGCGCTATTAGTGGGTCATGGCAGTATTCGAGAGCAAGTGATGGGGAGAGCAGAGCGCTTTGCTACCCCTGAAGAACTCAAAGAGATGTCGTTATTGATGACAACCGCAATGGAGTCTGGCGCTATTGGTTTATCAACCGGTTTATATTATGTGCCTGGAAGCTATGCTAATACCGATGAAGTGATTGCACTGGCTAAAATTGCTAGTAAGTTTGGTGGTATTTATGATACCCACTTACGTGATGAAAGTACTTTTAATATTGGTTTTACCGCAGCACTCGATGAAGCAATTAACATTGTTGATAAAGCCGATATCCATTTACATTTAGCCCATATAAAAGCGCTTGGTGTTGATGTCTGGGGGCAAAGCAAACAAGCAATAGAAAAAGTTGAACAAGCGCAAAAGCGTGGTATATCCATTTCTGCTGATCAATATCCTTGGCTAGCATCGGGCACCAAGCTACGTAGTGCGGTTATGCCTAAATGGGTCATGGCTGATTCAAAAGTAGCTTTTCATCAACGATTAAATCAAACTGATTTAGCTGCACAGCTAGCACGAGAAATTACCGAAAACATCCGCCGTCGAGGTGGTCCAGAATCTCTTGCGATTACTGAGTTTAAAGATAAAAGTTTGGTTGGTTTAAACTTACAGCAAGTGTCTGATTTAAAAAAATTATCAGTAGTTGATACTGCAATCTGGATGGTTCAGCAAGGTGATGTAAGAGTAGCATCATTTAACATGTCACCTAAGGATGTTGAAAACTTTATGGTACAACCTTGGGTGGTAACTTCCTCTGATGGCACTAACGGCCATCCACGAAAATACGCGAGTTTTCCAAAAAAATATCAAAGCTATGTTGTTGAGAAAAAACTACTTGATTTAGCGACTTTTATTAATAAAAGCTCATCGCAAACAGCTAAAATTCTAGGTCTTGAAGATCGTGGTATTTTAAAACAGGGTTACAAGGCTGATATTATTGTTTTTGATGAACAAGCCTTCGCACCAAAAGCTGACTTTAATCAATGGAATAAATACTCTGTTGGTGTTGAGCAGGTTATCGTTAATGGAAAATTAGTGATTGAAAATGAGAAATATCAACATATCTTAGCAGGTGAATTTGTCCATTAGTCAACGTTTTATTTGACCAAGATTGAATAGACCAAGTTCGATAGCTATAGCTTGTTTTTTAACTACTATTAAAAGGAGTTAAAAAACAATGTTGAGTGTCTATGTTTTTCATTAGAGTTACAGTGCTACTCGTTCTTTGTAGTACTACTTTCCTACATCATGCAGCTTCTGCTAGTGAACCAATAGTCATTAGGGCTGCGGTAGCAATAGAATTTAAAGATGGTTTACACAGCCGTTATTTAAAATATATTGCCAAGCAATTAGGTATGGAAATAAACATTACCACTATGCCGTTTGCTCGTCGTATGAAGGAACTTAAAAAAGGTAATCTAGATATTATTGTAGGTATACAGTATTCAAAATTACGGGCAGAGGAACTCATTTATATCTTTCCTGCGTATGAAAAACTGTCTTTTAGGTATTTCTCTTTAACTCAACATACTGAGAATATTAAAAGTTATCATGACTTGGTAGGGAAAACGATAGGAGTGATACGAGGATCAAAATATTCCCCCATATTTGAACAAGACAGCGAATTTCAAAAGTATTCTTTCAACAACTTAAAAACTAATATTGATATGTTATTACATGGACGTATCGACCTCTTTATTCATTATGAAGAAAGTACGATACTCATGCTGAAATCTATGCGGGTTGATCATCTAATAAACATGACAAATCATCAACCAAAACATGGTTATGAGCACTACCTCGCTATTTCAAAAAACTCACCATTGGCAGCTAAAACTGAGCAGTTTAAAGCAATTGTTGAACGAGGAATTGGCCAACAAGATTTTATCCAGCTAAGGCTTGACCATTATCAGAATAATAAGCATTGAGCTGCCCTATCTTGTAATATTATATTTGCTTAGTTATAGCCCAGTACATAGCTTTCTGTTGATTCATCAAGGGCAGTAAAATAACGCATTAACGGTGCTTGTGTCTTTTCTTGAGTTATTTCTTTAACGCTTGATGCTGTCTCTATTGGTTGTTCTATGTCTTGCGTGTTATCAGTAGTGTTGTTCATCTTATTTACCTTATTTAATGGTATGGATTAATAATGAGGTGATAACTCATCATCTAACCTTTTATTAGATAATAAAATGACTAAAGCTTTGCTTACCTATAAATAAGGGTTATACCCAAGCAATGACGAATGTTTAAATATTACCTTGGGTTATACCTTGCTTATATATAGGAATGAATGTTTTATAGTGTGATTGTATATACTCGATGACACACCACCTATTTTTGGAACCTATATGCGACAGTTTATTTCACTTCTTTTTTTGGTCATTTCTTTAGGTGGCTTACAAAATGTAAGTGCCAACGAGGCGCATAGCATTAAAGGACGACTACTCAATGAAGTACAACAACCATTGAGTAATATAGCTGTTACCATAAATAACAAGTCAGTTTTCAGTGATCAACACGGCCATTTTGTTATACCGGTTAATGATGAGGATATTTATCAGCTGAGCTTTGAAAATAAAGGTTACTTTCCTAGTATTCAAACCTTTAGTCACTTCGAATTATTCTCTAAAAAAGGCACAAAAAAGCAAGCTTCTATTGCTGATATTACCTTAGTGGCGAAAGTCAAAAAGCGGGTGATGTTGGCTTTTGGTGGTGATGTCATGATGGATCGTCGTTATTATAAACCTTATTTTGGTGACTCTATTTTGATTCATCCTGAAACTCGGCTCAGTGATAGCAAAGCGATTGTTGAAAATATAAAACCTTATATGAGTATTGCAGATTACGCTGCGGTTAATTTAGAAACACAAATCGCAGATAAAAAGCCTGGTGACCGCGCACCTAAGTCAGTTACCTTTTATTCTCGACCTGAAATACTCGACGCATTAGTTTGGGCGGGTGTTGATTACGTCAGTTTAGGTAATAACCATACTTATGATTATTTGGAGCCGGGTATGGCGTCTACCTTAGACTTTTTACAGAAAAGTCCGCTAGGTTTTTCAGGCGCAGGTATGAATGAAAAACAAGCGCTTAAAGCGCATCGCGATACTATAAAGAATACTGAATTCTCTATGTTAGGTTATGTCGGTTGGGAAGGAAGTTCTGACCCGACACAAACAGCGAACCATAAACATGGCGGTGCTGCTTATGGTTCAATGACTAATATTCTTAACTCAGTGCAACAAGAGGTCAATCAAGATAGGGTTACCATAGTGCAATACCATGGCAGTCAGGAATATGCCAATAGCCCAACGGGTGTTACTGAGCAAAGATTAAAATCGGCGCTAGATAATGGCGCGGCACTAGCCATTGCTCATCACCCACATGTAACACAAGGACTAGAGTTATATGACAACAAGTTAATTGCTTACTCTATGGGGAACTTCATCTTTGATCAAAATTTTAGCGCAACACAACATAGTTTCATTTTGTATGTTTGGTTAGATGAAGGTACGTTTCATCGTGCAGAAATAGTACCGCTATACGTTAAAGGTTATAAACCAACACCCGCTACAGGTTCTAATCGTTATACGGTAATGAAGCGCTTAACCGAACTTTCTAAGGTTAGAAATACCCTCATTAGCCAATCAGGTGGTCATGGTGTGATCACCGCTAAAACACCGATTGTTAAAGTGAAATCTGCTAATAATTCACAAATTAACGTTAAGCCAGCTGCTGACACATCCGTTAAACATCAATTAACTTTTTCCCAAGGTAGCAAGGTAGCTAATTTGTATGACTTACCGTGGGACAAACAGCTTAGTGAAATTTTAATAGACGATGAACAGGTAAAATATCGCCTAGGAAAAAACTTAGTAAATGGCAGTAACTTTGAAAGTTTTGCAACCTTTGATAGCCCAGAGCGAGGTGTATTTTTTGATAGAAGTGTAATGAGCTTAAATAATTATGGTGTTAGTGGTAATACAAGTATTGCTTTGGCACTGAATAATCAACAAGCAACGTCTTTTGGGGTAAAGAGTTTTTGGCGTGTCTATTCTGCTAGCAGACCATTAACGATTAAAGCTAATTACCAAAGCAAAAATGCCGTTAAGTTGAACTATTACTGGCAAGGTCGGAAAAAGAGACAAAAACTATTTGATGCTTTTAAAAATAGTCCTAAGAACTTAATTAAAACGGTTGAATTAACAGGGCAAGCGCAATGGCAAAATGTTGAAGTGGACTTTAATTCACCTAGGATTGGCTATAAAAGCTATCGCATCCTTGTTGAAGCTGAGCTTGTCGATGGCACTACAAGTCAGTTAAATGTTGATGATTTTTCTGTTATTGAATGGCACAGCGCCTTTACCGGTAACCCAACACCGCAGTTCTTCTCTCTTGATAGCCGTCAACCAGCTTATATTGGTTTAACTCAAGTTAGTGGTCAGGGTGTTACCGTTATTTCAAAGTAGGCTGTTAGCCTAGCCAACAGACCAGATAAATAAAAAAGCTAGCACATTACTGCGCTAGCTTCTTGTTCTACTCGTTATGGTAATTACTATTTAGCGGGAATATTACCTAAAACAGCAACCAATAACTGCCAATATTGCTCTACTGTAGCAATTTCGATTTTTTCATCTGGTGAATGTGGGAAGTTAATTGTTGGTCCAATAGAGACCATATCCATATTAGGATAAGCGGTTTTAAATAAACCACACTCAAGACCCGCATGAATCACCATAACCGCAGGGATTTTGCCAAATAAGTCTTGGTAAGTATCACGGACAGTTTGCATTATTGCAGAGTCAGGGTTCGGCTTCCAACCTGGGTAAGCACCAGAGAAAGTGACATCAGCACCAGCTAGCTCAAAAACAGACTGTACTGTGCGCTGTGTTTCTAAGCGACCGTCATCATGTAAGCTACGAATTAGTACCATGGCATTAAATTTGTTGCCACGAGTATTGATAACACCAAGGTTTAATGAGGTTTCAACAATACCTTCAATATCATCACTCATACGCTGAACACCGTTTGGACAAGCATTGAGTGCGCGTAGAATTGCGGCTTGTGTTGCGTTAGTCCAACATTGTTCAAAATCTTCAGGTGAAATTAATAACATGTCGATATCTGTTTCAATAGCACCAAGGTTTGTTCTAATGGTCGCTAAATATTCAGCTAAAGCAGTTTTTAATGTGGCAACTTTATCTTTCGCAATAACAAAGCTTGAGTTGGCTTCTCGAGGAATTGCATTACGTAAGCTACCACCATTTAATTCAGTTAAGCGAATATTAAAGTCATTGCTGGCGTCTAATAAAAAACGCACTAATAACTTGTTAGCATTAGCACGACCAGTATGAATATCAACACCAGAATGGCCGCCTTTTAAGCCGGAAATAGATAAGTTAAACGCTTGGTAATCGTTAGGTACAGCTTCAAAGCTTAACGGGAAGTTAGCGTTGCCATCAATACCTCCAGCACAGCCCATGTAAACTTCACCTTCTTGTTCTGAGTCGGTGTTAATTAAGATATCACCGTCAAGCCAACCAGCTTCTAGTCCAAAGGCGCCTGTCATTCCTGCTTCTTCATCAATAGTTACCAATACTTCTATTGGGCCATGAGCAACATCATCGCTTGCTAAAACTGCTAATGCTGAGGCTAAACCAACGCCATTGTCAGCACCTAAAGTTGTGCCTTCTGCAGTAACCCAGTCACCAGAATCAATAACGTAGGGCTTAATAGGGTCAGTAAGGAAGTCATGGTCGGTATCATTGTTCTTTTGCGGCACCATATCCATATGAGCTTGTAAGATAATGCCTTTGCGGTATTCCATACCAGCGGTTGCTGGTTTTTTAATAAAGAGATTGCCAACAGCATCTTCTTTTACTGCTAAACCAAGCTCTTTCGCCCAGTCTTGGATCCATAAAGATATTTTTTGTTCATGCTTAGATGGATGTGGAATGCTGCAGATTTTTTCAAATAGTTGCCATAAGCTGGCAGGCTTTAATTGTGAGAGAGTACTCATGATTTTCCTCAAGAAATATTAAGATTGATAGCTGTAAATAGCCGACATTAATAATGCTAACTGGTTACAGCTTTAACGATGACTGTATTATTATTATTTGTCAGCCATTAGAAATTGCCATTGTTCAGCAAAGTCATTACTTGGTTTTTTACTGTAGCCTGAACGAACATACTGACTGATTTTACCCTCAGCAAATGAGACTAATAAGCTAGCCAAAGCAGCTTCGCTAATGGTAAAAGTTTTACCTTCACGTAGTTTTCGTTCACGTAATACTTGTTTAAATTGTGATTCTAATTTTTCAAAAAATTGATGAACTCTATTATGTAAGCGTTCATTCTCACCCATTAGGGCATCACCCGCTAAAATTCGGCACATGCCCGGATTACGCTCAGCAAACACTAATAAAACATGTAATATATGATGACAGCGTACTAAGGTCTCTTTATGGTCTGCTAATATTAAATTGATTCGAGAAAATATAGATTCTTCGATAAAGTCGATTAAACCTTCAAACATACGAGCTTTTGATGGGAAGTGACGATATAACGCAGCTTCTGAAAAACCAACTTCAGCGGCTAACTTGGCGGTTGTGATTCGCTGCCCAGGACAGTTTTGCAACATTAACGCTAAGCATTCTAATATTTGGTGTTTACGATTTGGCTTCTGATTTTTAGTTTGTGTGGCGACCATATAAAAATATTCTCTATTGTTATTGTTATATCCGTTAATAAAGCTAGGGGCTGTTGAACTTTTGAGATTACTTTTACAGCAACTGGTTTGGGATTTAGACAAGGCAGAGTATGTGACGTGTAGCTGGCTACTCGAACATACGATAATGTAGTATAAATCTCAAACCAGTGCTGCCCTTTAGGGTTCATTTAAAACCAATTTACTCATTGTTGCTCGCTTTTTTAATAGAATAACTATGATACAAAGCTCGCGTCGCGATTAAATCTGTTTTAAATTGAATGAATTTTAACCCTGAAAGATCAACAGCCCCTAATCTATGCTTTAGTTTTTTTTGCTAAATAATGTTGATTGACCAATGAAACCAGCTGTTTGGCAATAATTTGTTTATTAGCCAGAGGAAGCTCCATTTTATCAATTGCACTATAAAGTGTTAAGGCATTATCATCACTGTTAAAACCTTGTCCTGCTTTTGCAACATTATTGGCAGCGATTAAATCCAAATTTTTACGCATTAACTTACCACGAGCATAATGCTCGACGTTTTGTGTTTCCGCAGCAAAACCAACAATAAATGGTTTATTCGTTAATTTAGCCACATCAGCAACAATATCGTGATTTTTAACCAGGGCAATTTGCATATCCTCGTTAGTTTTCTTAATTTTTTCACTGGCAATCTCAGCCACTCGGTAATCAGCAACGGCAGCACAAGCAACAAATATAGTACTGCTTGGAGCACATGCCATTGCTTGATGGTGCATCTCTTCAGCACTAGTGACTTGAATAAGTTGGCAGCCGAAGGGAGCACTCATATTGACCGGACCTGAAATTAAAGTCACTCTCGCGCCAGCACGAAGTGCGGCATGAGCAATAGCGTAACCCATTTTTCCTGAGCTATGATTAGAAATATAACGCACAGGATCTATCGCTTCACGTGTTGGTCCTGCGGTAATAACCCAGTGTTGGCCCTGCAAGTATTTTTCAGCAAAGAAATCGCTACTTAAGGCGACTAATTCCGCTACGTCTAACATACGACCTAAACCAATATCACCACAAGCTTGCTCTCCAGCACCCGGTCCCCAAATATGAAATCCCCACTGCTGTAAGGTTTCTATATTGTTTTGTGTTGCTTTGGCATGCCACATTTGCTGATTCATTGCTGGCGCAATGGCGATGGGCGCACTCGTGGCTAAACACAATGTAGATAATAAATCGTTTGCCATCCCCGCGTTGATTCGAGCAATAATATCGGCAGTTGCAGGGGCTATGATAATTAAATCAGCCCACTTCGCCAATTCAATATGTCCCATGGCAAGCTCTGCCTGACTATCTAGCAAACTATCTGATACATGATTACCAGATACTGCTTGCAAGGTTAGCGGGGTAATAAAAGCTTTAGCGCCCTCTGTCATCACCACACGTACATCGGCACCATGGTCTTTGAGTCGGCGAACTAATTCTGGTGTTTTATAAGCAGCAATGCCACCCGTAATACCTAGTAGTATTTTTTTGTCCTGAAGAATTTGCATAAGCTGCTAATCTTAAAGTAAACAATAAGGCAGACAAGATAACATTTATTATCTTTATTTAGAAATAAGAGTTGCTAGTTAGTAAGCAATAAAAAACACCAAAATGTAAAGCAAGGATGCAGTTATGTTAAAACAATTAGAGTTGAATGAGTCGTCATTAAAAAAACGACCAGTGAAGCAAAGTGTATTAAAAGATTGGCCCAAATTAGAGAGGCCACGCGAGAAGCTCATATACTCTGGACCATCGAGTTTAAGTGATGCGGAATTACTCGCTATATTTTTACGTACCGGAGTTAAAGGTTGTCATGTTGTTGATCTAGCAAGGCAACTATTAACCAGTTTTGGTAGCCTTGGCGCAATATTTTCTGCAAGTCAGGATGAGTTTTGTGCAAAGCATGGCTTAGGTACAGCCAAATACGTACAACTACAGGCTTGTCTAGAAATGTCTAAGCGTTATTTAGCTGAACAACTTAAACAGCAAGGGTCTGCTTTAACGTCATCACAAGCAACACGTGACTATTTATTAAGTGAATTACGCCTTGAAAGTCGAGAAATATTTGCCGTACTTTTTTTAGATAACCAGCATCAAGTATTAATTTTTGAAAGGTTGTTTTTTGGTACGTTGGATGCGGCAACTGTTTACCCACGAGTTGTGGTTGAACAGGCGTTAAAACACCATGCTGCAGCGGTTATTCTTACTCATAATCACCCTTCAGGTATTGCCGAGGCAAGTATTGCAGATAAACAAATCACTGATAAATTATCTCAAGCTTTACGGCTAATTGATGTACGTGTATTAGACCATATTATCGTTGCAGGTAATCAGTGTTACTCATTTGCCGAGCATAATGAGATGTCAATTTGAGTACGCAGATAATTGATTATTTGCGAAAAACAAGAAAGGCACTTACTTTTAATAGAGGGTTCTAATAAAAAAGTATAAACAAGGATTATCTTATGTCTGATAGTGGTGATGAAGAAGAACGCCGTAGATCGTTTCGTTTAGATATGGAAAAAGAATTGGTAGATATTGTTTGGAATGATGAAAAAGGGCAAGAGCATACTAAAAAGATTGCTTGCCTTGATTTTGCTCGTGGGGGATTGAAATTAGATTGTGATGAAACACTACCGATAAATACCGCCGTTACTGTCGTTTTTAAATCGGCTAATGCTCGAAATCAAAAGCTTTACGGCAAAGTTTTGCGAAGTATCAAACAAGAGAATGGCTGGTTTGAAATTGCCTTGGTTTTAGATAAAGACGCTTAGAACAAATACATTAATCAGGTGTGTTGAGGTAAAGCACTTTCCTGAAATTGAACTACAATTAACACGGTAAGCTGTTAAATAATAGCGGTAAAGGATGGTACTAAACATGATGATACTCGTAGGTGGCGAAAAAGGAGGCAGTGGCAAAAGCTGCTTAGCTCAGAATTTAGCGGTATATTTCGCCTCAAATAAAAAAGCAATTGTCTTAATGGTTGACTGTGATCCCCAGAGAACAACTTCAGACTGGATACAAGCACGAAATGGAGACCCTACATTACCCGCAATAAATTGCATTCAACTGTATGGAAAAATTCGTAACGATTTACTGAGCTTAGTTCAACATTATGACTACGTTATTGTTGATTGTGGTGGTCAGGATAATTTAGCATTAAGAGCCGCTATGTCGGTTGCTGATCACGTCATTATTCCTTTAAGACCAAAAAGAAGGGATTTAAAAACAGTACCACACATGGAGGATATGCTAAGTACCTGTAAGATGGTAAATCCGAAAATGATGGCATCTTTTGTTATCACTCAATGTCCATCGTTACCCAATCAGGCTGGAAGAATACTCGAAGCAAAAGAAGTGTGCAGCTCTTATGGCATAAATGTTTTAGATGCCGTAACCTATAACCGAAATGTTTATGATGATAGCGAAGAGCTTGGCTCATCTGTTATTGAAATAGACCCTACAGGTAAAGCTGCACAAGAGATGATGACTATTGCTGAGGAATTACTGGCAATGGAACCGGATAATTCACATGAGTTTAACTGATTTAAAGAAAAGCAAAGATAGCAAGGCGAAAACAAAAACCTTCACTATCGATGAGTTTATCTCGGATGCTGAAGATTACGCAAAAGGCGCACCTAAGATAGTTAGTGAGCTAACCGCGGACACAAATAATAAACTAAACCTTAAACAAGCGATTAATGAAGCTAAACGCTATGTTGAGCTGACTGAAATTGAACATCAGCAAGCTCAGGAGGTTAAGGCTGGGGTGAGAAGTAAAGCTGACAAACCATTTCGCCGAGCAACGTTTACTTTAAGCGAAGATGCAATTGAGCAGCTGCATGATTTATCGGAAGGTACAGATCTCGCTAAATCTCATATCTTACGAATCCTCATTGATGAATTGTGTAATAAAGAACAAAATGAACAGCTGAAAAAGTTATTACAATCAAGAATTGGTTAATTTCTCCTATATTTTATTGAGCTTTGCTGTCTTTTTATCCTTGAAAGATACAAAAATTAGTCTAAAACACACCGTAAAAGTGTGTTTTCTGTTTAGATATCAATCTTAACTACATGAAAATACTCAACAAACACTGTTTGTTGAGTATTTTGTCATTAAGGCTAGTATTAGTTATTCAGTTTCTCTATAATATGCCACCCTTTTCAGGAACCTGAGGCGACGGTCTTGGGGAAATATAGCTCGAGCTGAAATTAATTTTGGAGTGACTCAAATGTCA
>Ga0209292_1006172_pt1 | contig 11904 bp, 7 predicted proteins | sample GOMGulsemesocosm_2_FD_184634 | JGI IMG/M metagenome (GOLD analysis project Ga0209292, IMG submission 184634) | Methane-oxidizing microbial communities from mesocosms in the Gulf of Mexico - GOM9C Gulf of Mexico (SPAdes) (version 2) | ecosystem: Environmental > Aquatic > Marine > Cold seeps...
TTATAAGCATGTTTAGTGTCATTGACTTACGCCACCTTGCATCATTTCAGTTTTAGGTCTCTCTATAGTATAACTTTGTAAAAGTTGCTGTTCAAAGCTAGCTTTGGCTAGTTGTAAATTGTCATATTGCCAATCGGTTTGCACTGTCGACTTAACGACTTCAAAGGCTTTATTAGTTGCAGATGTTCTTTGATTGATTAATACAAAATGCACGCCATGTGACGATTCTATTGGCCCAGACCATGAAGATAACGGTGCACCTCTTAGTTGCTCACTAAAGTCACTGCCAAAGACTCGGTTTATTTGTAAGCTATTTTGATTATTTATTTGGTAAGGAAGTAGCTTCAATTCTCCTTGGGGATCTAATCCTTGTGTAATTAAGGCTTTTTGATGGGCAAGCTTTTGTTGTAATGCATCTTTATTGCCATCAACGGAGAAATGAACTTGTTGAAAGCTAAAAACCGGTAAACTTTGATACTTAGTTATATTTTTCTGGTAATACTGCATTAACTCAGTAGTGGTTGCTTCTTTTGTTGTCACTAAATCTTCAATCAAAAAATCAATTTTTTGTCGTAAACGTCTATCAATAACCTTATCACCTACATCCATATTTAAACTGCGCGCTTCGCGTAAATACATTTCATTAATAGCGTAATGATGTAAGGCATTATCAAGCTCTTTGGCTAACGGCTCTCGGTTCCAGCGTGTTAAGAAGCTTTGTTTAATTTGATCAATACGTCCTTGGCTAACGGTGATAGTGTTGGGTTTCTCGTTTTCACTATTAGCTTGTTCAAAGATGATGAATAACAAAATGGCTATAACAAGAAAGTGTACTAACGGTTCGGAGATGATTTTTTTAAGCATAACTTTTAAATACTACTTTTAAATAATAGGGGACTGTGTTGAAAGTTAGGGTACGGTGTGAGTAGAATATTTACTGTTCGAAAAACATAAAACAGCTCACCTTACTAGCCTGTGGTTAACAAGGTGAGCATATCATTTGCTTAATAAGCTATTTAGGCGAATACCAAATAGGTGAAGAATAAGCACGCTCTTGACCTACAAGCTCAGCCTCTTTTGGAATGTTCGCACCTAATCTTACTTTATCGTACAACACCCAACGAGGTGTTGGGATTTCAATAACACGGGTGTAATAGAATGATGATTCATTTTTATCAAAATCAGGATCGGTCCAAACCGTTGCTAATTGTGCATCACCAATGCTATTGCTCCACGTTGCATTTTTTAAATCAACAGTGTTACCAACGGCTTTTTTAGTACGGCCTGACTTATCAATTTTACGACCATCAGAAACAGCTACATCATAAACACGCTCATGTAATTTACCTGATTTATCTAACCAGCCCTTGATTACTTGGATACGATCTAGATAAGCACTTTTTGGATCTCTCATCGCATAAACCATAAATGATGGTGCTTTATTAGACTTTTGCTTAACAAGGTCACCGCCCATTGGTACACCTTTGGCGTAACCCACTTTAGCAGGATCGTTTGCTTGTAAATCTTGTTTGTTGTAATCCCAGCCACCAAAGAAGCGAATTGTCATACGAGGTCCTGTGGTTCCGTAAGTTTCTTTACGCTCCATAGCATCAAACAATGCACCACGAGTATTTTCATGGGCCCAAATACCGGTGTAACCAGAAGAAACAAGTTTATAACCTTCAAAGGCACCTAAATCAGATGATACAAAGGGGTGATTGATACGATCTTTTGATGGTTCAACGCTAGTCGACTTACCAAAGAAGTTATCTTCATCAGCAGTAGCTAGTGAAGTATGGCTATCGGTTGCGCCACCAAAGCCAAATTTATACGGGTTATAACCGAGTTTTTTCTCTAACAATAAACCTTGTTTAAGCGCTTCACGTGCATATTCACCTTTAAGCATTTCAGGTTGTTTCTTTTGAGAAATATCTAAGTTACCAACATCCCAAGTCTCATAATCGGAAAATTCATCTTTAGGAGATAAATAAGGATGTGCTTCACCGTCACCTTTGATTTGAGTGATTTCGTAATGAGGTTCCCATTTAGCACGCAGTTTTACGTAATTTTTATCAACCACGCCTCCTGCGTAGGTGCCTTGGGTAGGAAACATCCAACCATTTGATAAATTACCGTTATGGGCGAATGAAAAAGCTCGGCCACCAGTATTTTTCTCATAATCTTCTAACCACTGATAAAGGGCTAGTGGATCGGTACTACCTAATGGAGGTTGGGTGGTTAATGGCTCAACTTTTAAGGCTATATCGGCATTGTCACGAAGAATAACATTACGATGTAAGTTGAAGCCTTTAGGTACTGAAGTCCACTCAAAGCCGATAAAAGCGGTAAACAAACCAGGCTCGTTATGCTCTTCTGCTGCTGTTACAATGGTTTTCCAAATACGGTTAAATACTTCAGAGCCAGGACTATAATCCTTTACCAACTGCTTAGGTAAAGTCATTTGCGAAAAGTTACCAATTAAATCAAAGGCGGCTTCACCAGCGGCTTTACCGCCTTTTTTAAAACCTTCATGCCATTCCTTGCCTTTAGGAATCGCTAAAATATTATCGGTACCGCTTTGGATATCGGTGGCAACACCCATTAAATCGGTATGATCAGTAACAATAAGCCAATCTAGTGGTCTAGCTAATTTGACTGGAATACCTTTTGCAGAATTAATTTGCTCGCCACGTGCTAATCGATATGCATCATCAATACTTACTGTGTTACCAAATAAGCCAGCATCAAGTGATAAGCCTGTATGTAAGTGAGAGTCACCCCAATAAACATTGTTCGGTTGAGTATTATTGGCATGAGGCGAGTATTTTTTATCTGCCTCAGAAGTTTGTGAGGCCATCGCATTTTGACCAGCAGTAAGAGCGCAGGCAAAACCTACCGCTTTTACAATATTATTATTTAGCATAACCATTCCTTGTAATTATCTTATTTACAACAGCTTATAGTACTAATTAGCTATTAAAAATAGCTTAGAAATCAGAGGATGTAAAGTCGTTTAAGGGAGCTGAAAAGGCTAATGAATGGCTGATTAAATTACTGATGTTGGGTGTTAGTTAAATAGTATCTTTGTTGCAGCGGTTTTGTAATAACGGTAAAAGAGATAAATCATGATCTATGTCCAAACCTCGATTGTCAGTGTTTGTCAAAATGGTGCTTTATTTCTTAATAGAGTTACTCGATGAACGCTTGGCCGCAATATGTTACCGAACTACCCGCAGGGCATCCGGTAAAAGTTTACTTTGAAGAAAACCATTTAATCCAGTCATTGTTATCAAAACTCTGTGAGTCTGATGCAGAACAAGATTTTGAATTGTTTTTTAACTTGTTTAATCAACTGTCTGAAGTTGATAAGCGTTTTACTCGTAAAGAAAATCAACTTTTCCCTTACCTTGAAAAATATGGTTGGACAGGGCCAAGTCAGGGCATGTGGACTTTTCATGATGAAATTCGTGATTTATTTCGTGAAGTAAGAGCCTGTATTGAAGCTAAGGCATTAAATAAAGTGTCACGCCTTGTTAAACGTATTGCTGGTGAGTTATTTCATTTGATGGAGGTAGAAGAGCAGAGGTTATTCCCTAATGCCCTAGAGCTATTGAATGAAGATGACTGGAAAGAAATGCGTGAAGGTGATGTTGAAATTGGTTGGATGTTATCTCAAGAGCCAGTGTCATATCCTAAAAAAGAGGTTGGAAAGGAAGCTGAAAAAGAGGCCGCAGAAGGTGAAGAAGAATATGTGCACCCCGGTGAAGATAGGCGAAAACGCCGTTTACCTTTTTCAACCGATGACCGCATTCGTATGCATGAAGGATATATGTCTACGGAGCAACTTAATTTAATGCTGCAGTTTATGCCTGTTGATTTAACCTATGTGGATGAAAATGACATTGTTGTTTTTTATAACCGCGGCGAAAATCGAGTTTTCCCTCGTTCGGCTGGCATTATTGGTCGTGAAGTTAAGTTCTGTCATCCGCCTAAATCTGTTGACCCTGTTTTACAAATCCTTGAAGAGTTTAAAAAGGGTACACAGGATACGGCTGAATTTTGGATAAACTTTAAAGATAAAAAAATTCATATTCGTTATTTTGCTATTCGAGATAAAGATAATAACTACAAAGGTGTCATTGAGATGTCACAAGATATCACTGAGATCTTAAAAATTGAAGGGCAGCAACGTCTTCTTGATTGGGGATAATCTCAATCGAATAAAAAAGAGATAGAGAAAAGGCAGTGTGACTTATCATCAAACTGCCTTTTGCTTGAGTAGGTTTTGCGAGGTTTAGTTAAAGCGACTAATACAAAAAGCACTGACATCAATTTCTGTTGCTTGTTTTGATACTAACTGACCAATGAGTTTACCGGTCACAACTCCTTGTGTGAGTCCTAGGTGCTGATGTCCTAATGCAAAGAATATTTTATCGTGGTTTGGTGCTTGGCAAATAACAGGTAGAGAGTCAGGTAATGAAGGACGACAGCCCATCCAACGTTCTTGTACTGCTCCTTGAATCGTCTGCTCTTCTGGCAACGATTTCAAAATGAAAGCTGCATTATCTTTTAACATATCAGCACGTTTATTGTTGGCTGGCGCATAAAGTCCTGCATATTCAACAGTACCGGCAAGTCTTAAAGTATTATCCATCGGGGTAATAATAAAGCGACGTTCGGCTGATGCTACTGGGCGAGATAAAAGGTTAGTCTCATTATCTGTAATAGGTAAACTCAAGCTATAACCGCGTTCGGCTTCAATAGGTAAGTTATATTTTAAGCCTTTTAAGAGTTTCTTTGACCAAGCACCACAAGCGACAACACAGTGGTCAAAAGCTAATGCTTCATTATCTGTCATTATAGTAACGCCCGTTTCAGCTTGTGCTATCTGTGTTACAGCACCTTGTTGGAAGGTCATTCCTTTACTTTTAGCAAAATCAGCAAGCGCAACACTCAATGCTAACGGATCAATAGTATGAGCAACATCGGTGAAAAATAACGAGTAATTAATGCTGTCGTTTAAATTTGGTTCAAGCGTCAATGTTTCGGCTCTGTCTAAAAGTTTTACCGGAATACCTTCACTTTGATAATGTTGGTACATAGCATCAACTTTACTACGATCTGTCGTCTCAAAAACAAGCAACGAACCCTGTAAAGTAATGAGATGTTCCATGTTTGCTTCTTTTAATAACGCAATGTAGTGGCTGATTGCATTTTTATTTAACGCTTTAATAGCAACTGTATTTTTGTCGCGTAAACTCGGGCGCATATTATTAAAGAATTGCATAAACCAAGGTATAGCTTTAATAAAGTGCTTTGCTGATAAAGATACAGGGCCAAGCGGGTCGAGTAAAAGCTTAGGCATTTGCCATAATAAGGAAGACTCTGCTAGTGGGAAAACTTGCTCGGTGGCAAAATGACCTGCATTACCTTTAGAACAACCTAAGCCGATGCCTTCTTTATCAATTAACGTTACTTGATAACCTAAACTTTGCAATTCAAGTGCGCAGTTTATACCAATAATACCAGCGCCAATTACCGCAACTGTTTCTTGCTTGTTATCTATCTTTCTGTTTGATGCACTATTCATTAACTAACACCTTATGATGATGACTAAAAATTGTATCAATATATTTACAAAATAAGTATTGGCTTTTAAGTAAAAATAAATTTCACTTGCCATTTCTTGAGGATTGTATACAATATACGTAGGTTTGAATAGCAATAGTTTTTATCAAAATCAATTGTGGTACTAAATGATACAGAATCCGTAACATTCTAGTGCGAGAATAATTGGTCTTTAATCACGAATATCATAAGAGAATATTATGAACGTGAACTGGCAAGGTGTTTACCCCGCGGTAACTACACAATAAAACGAAGACTTATCTATTAACTTTGAAGCGACTCAAGTAATGGTTAATACAATCATTAAAGAAGGCGTTGCTACTCGCATCGACTTAAGTAAATTTAACTTTGATTAATCGTTAAGTTTACCAGAATACACAAGTACTGAGACCTAGTTTCAGTACTTGTGTATCTGCAATAAAAGGCCTTTGTAAATAGTCTTTTAATAAAAATTTTTAACAGAACAGATTTAATTTATAAGATTAGGTCAAGTAACGAAGGGAATTATTGGGGATTGTATGATTAAAGGAACATTTTTTTGTATCGACGCACACACTTGTGGTAACCCCGTAAGGTTAGTGACCAGTGGTCATCCAAACTTAGTGGGTGAAACCATGAGTGAGAAACGCTTAGATTTTCTTGAACGTTTTGATTGGATTCGACAAGGTTTAATGTTTGAACCTCGTGGCCATGACATGATGTCAGGTGCATTTTTGTATCCCCCTTGTAGTGAAAATGCTGATGCCTCAATTTTATTTATAGAAACATCAGGTTGTTTACCTATGTGTGGGCACGGCACTATTGGCACTATTACAGCGGGTTTAGAAGCTGGCTTAATCACGCCTAGAATCCCAGGCCGACTTATCATTGATGTACCAGCTGGGCAAATTGTCATTGAATATGAACAAACTGCTGGCAAAGTATCTTCCGTTAAAATATTTAATGTTGCAGCTTATTTAGCACATCGAGATGTCATTCTTGATATTCCAGGATTAGGCACCTTGAAAGTAGATGTCTCATACGGAGGCAACTTTTATGTCATTGTTGAGCCACAAGAAAACTTCCCTGGTATAGACCAATGGAGCGCAGGCGAAATATTGAAGTGGAGCCCAATTGTCCGTGAAGTAGCTAGTAAAGCACTTGTCTGTGTTCATCCACAAGATCCGAGTGTTAACGGAGTCAGTCACGTTTTGTGGACAGGGAAGTCACAAACCCAAGGCTCAGATGCGGCTAACGCGGTATTTTACGGAGACAAAGCAATTGACCGCTCACCTTGCGGTACCGGGACTAGTGCTAGAATGGCGCAATTATTTACTAAAGGGCAACTCGGTTTAGGTGATACCTTTGTTCATGAAAGTTACATTGGTAGTCAGTTTGTCGGAAAAATTGAAGGTGTGGTTGAGCTTGACGTTGAAGGTGAAAAGGTTCCGGCCATTATGCCAAGCATACAAGGTTGGGCAAAAGTCTTTGGTAAAAATTGCATTACTATTGATGACGATGACCCATATGCGTTTGGCTTTATAGTTAAGTAAAGGTGAAGTAATAGCGAGCAAGATCTGAGTGTTACTACCTTAGTTCTTTCCCTCAATGTTAATACCTTAAGGTATTCCATAATTTATCCAGTGCCTTTGTCTAAAGGGCACACTGAAATATAAGTGAGATTGATGATGATAACAGGACAAAATTTAATTGCAGGCGAATGGTCTGGCAAAACTGAAGGTGGTTTTACAGCATTTAACGCGCAAACACATCGCGCTATTGATATAGAATTTGCAGATGCAACAGAGCTAGAAATTAATACCGCTATTACACGTGCAAATGATGCCTTTACCTCTTACGGCCAACTTAGCGCTGAAAAAAGAGCTGCTTTTTTACGTGCCATTGGTAGCGAGATTCTTGCATTAGGCGATGAATTAGTTGATACCGCTTGTGGTGAAACTGGTTTACCGGCTATGCGTATTCAAGGTGAACGTGGCAGAACTATTGGTCAATTAGGTTTATTTGCTGATTTATTAGAGTCAGGCGAATACCAAGGTGTAGTTGAGCAAGCAAATAGCGAACGTCAACCACTACCAAAACCAGATACTCGTTTAGGTTATTTACCTTTAGGCGTAGTAGGCGTTTTTGCAGCAAGTAACTTCCCATTAGCTTTCTCTACTGCTGGCGGCGATACAGCTTCAGCATTAGCAGCAGGTTGTCCTGTTGTGATGAAAGCTCATGCTGCTCACCCAGCAACGGCTGAATTAGTTGCACGCGCTATATTAAAAGCGATTGACAGTTGTGATTTAGATCGTGGTGTTTTCTCTCTTATTCAAGGTAAGAATTACGCAATAGCGACTCAAATTGTTACTCACCCATTAGTGAAAGCAGTTGGTTTTACTGGCTCTGAACGTGTAGGTATGATTTTACAACAACAAATTCATCAACGCCCTGAGCCTATCCCTTTTTATGGTGAGCTTGGTAGCATTAACCCTCAGTTTATTATGCCAAATAAAGTAGCTGAAAATGGCGCTGAAATAGCGCAAGGTTTGGTTGCTTCATTAATGATGGGTCAAGGCCAATTTTGTACTAGCCCTGGTGTATGGGTTGTAGTTGGTGATGAAAACAGCGACAACTACCAAACGTTTATCTCGTCAGCAAGTGCAGCATTAACAGAGCAAAGTGCTGGTGTTATGTTAACACCTGCAATGTGTGCTGGTTACAATGCCGCAGTAGAAGAGCGTAAAGCACTTGAAGGTGTTACTTTATTAGCTACGGGCCAAGCGGGCAATGAACAAGAATGTTCTGCTTCATTATTTGCTACCGACCTAGCAACTTTTGCTAAATCACCATTACTTCAAGAAGAAGTTTTTGGTTTCAGTGCTTTAGTTGTTCGTTGTGCTGATGAAGCTGAAATGATGACGTTTGTTAGCTTACTGAAAGGTAACTTAACGGCAAGCATTCATGGTCTTGACAGCGATTTAGCGGTATCTAAAGAATTAAGCCAAATTCTTGTACATAAAGTAGGTCGCTTGATTTACAACCAAATGCCAACAGGTGTTGAAGTGTGTGCCTCGATGAATCACGGTGGACCGTTTCCAGCGTCAACGAATATCAGAACAACTTCAGTAGGTAGTGAAGCGATTATCCGCTTCAGACGTCCTATCTGTTATCAAAACATGCCGGCAGAGTTACTGCCTAGCTTGTTAAGAGACTAGTGTTTAAGCCAAGTGCACGTTGTGTACTTGGTTTTTTTTTACCCTAAGCTCTAATTTAGGGGCGCTATAATTACTTGCTCCTAAATATAAATACAAAAGAAATAAATATAAAAAAAATAAATTTTCTTCATTTCACTTATCTAATTCAACAGCGTAAATACCGTTAAATTAGACAAGTGAACTGTTGCCTTTGAACTAATACATCGGTGGATAAGATAGTGAGCCAAACCAAACGAACTCCTTTTCAGCAATCCTTTTACGTAGCCAATACCATGGAGATTTTTGAACGTCTTGCTTGGTATGGCATGTACACATTACTTGCTAGTTATATTATGACCCCGACTACTCAGGGCGGTTTAGGTCTAGGTAATACCGAACGTGGCCTGATCATGGGCGTAGTACCTTTCTTCCTATATTTGTTTCCTGTAATTTCAGGCGCCTTAGCTGACAGGTTTGGCTATAAAAAAATGTTCTTGCTGTCATTTACCTTAATGGCACCGAGTTATTATTTCTTAGGTTATGCAAAAGATTTAACCAGTTTTATGAGCATCTTCATGCTGATAGCGTTAGGTGCAGGTATCTTTAAACCAGTTGTTATTGCAACAATCAGTCGAACCACTGATGATAGTAACCGGGGCTTAGGCTTTGGGATTTTCTACATGATGGTCAATATTGGTGGCTTTTTAGGTCCAGTATTAGCGCCTATTGTTCAAAAACATTATGGTTGGGAATGGGTATTTACCTTCGCTTGCATATGGATTTCAGTTAACTTTATTCCTGCACTATTTTTCTATAAAGAGCCAGAGTGTCACGCAAAAAACAAACCATTGAAACAAGTGTTTTTAGAGATGCAACAAGTACTTGGTAACTTGCGTTTGGCTTTACTTGTTGTGCCATTGTTAGTCTTATTAGTTGGCTTCTATGCTGGTTTTTTTGGCTCTGAAGTGACTATAGCAGCGGTTGCCATACTGATTATTAGTGCTATCGTTTGGGATTTTGCTGTTGCGAAACATAGTGGTAGTGATGCAGGGAGAGAAAACGATAGCGTAGCGTCTGGTCTTTCAGCACCAGCTAGCCTGCCATGGTATTTACAGAAAATGAAGTTGGGTAACAAGCCATTTATGATGTACTTGTTAATTCTTACAGGCTTCTGGACTGTATATTTACAAATTTTTATTACCTTGCCAGTGTATATTCGTGACTTTGTTGATAGCTCAGATTTAGTGTCTTTAATGCATACCATAAGTCCATGGCTGCATGATGTGTTTACTTCGGTGAATATTGACACCTTATCGAGTGAGATAATGCGTTTGGCTGGCAAGTTCAATGACGTTGATGCACTGCAAAGTCAAGCCGCGTTAAAAGAGATCACGAGTACAATGGCTGCGCTAGATGTCCGTATTCCTCAACAAGAAATTATCAACAGCTTTGGGCAAATTACTTCTTCAATCAATGCTAACGACATAACAAGTGCTCAAGGTTTGAGTCAAACCGTTGCTGAACAGTGGTCAGATAAATATCGCCAAGTTAATCCTGCAACTATCTTAAGTTTAGATTTCTTGATGATTATTATATTCCAAGTGTTGATCAGTCGTTTTATTGATAAATTTAGTCCGTTACCATCACTTATTGTTGGTACTGCTATTTTGTCATTCTCTATGTTAATGCATGGTTTTGCTCATGGTATCGTTTTTGGCGGTTTGTTGGTGAGCTGTGGCGTGATTGTTTTTGCTGTTGGCGAAATGACTGCCTCACCTAAAAGCCAGGAATATGTGGCAACGTTTGCACCAAAAGACAAAGCGGCTATGTTTATGGGATATTACTTTGTATCAATGGCATTAGGTAACTTGTTTGGTGGTTTGCTTTCTGGTTGGTTATATGGATTATTTGCTGTTGATTTAAATAATCCTACCTTGATGTGGGCAATAATAGCAGGTCTTGGTTTTGCTACGAGTGCAGGTCTTTATTTGTTTAATAAGCACTATGTTGATGAGCTTAAAGAGCAGCAACAGGCACAGCAAGAGCAAGTTGCTACCTAGAAATAGATATAACCTAAATATGTAAAAGTAAGTACTAAAAAGTAAGAAATAAAAGCCGCTGCTATCACTTAGATATTAACGTTAGTCATTACTGTGAGTTATCAAACCAAGTAATTTCATAACGTAATATCATAAAGGGATAGCAGCGGTTAACGCGTTAAAAAAGGGTAACGACAATGACAGTTAATGTAGATAAAGCAGCAGAAAAGTTTGAACAATGGCAAGTTAACAGCGACCAAGAAAGCTTTTTAACGATTAAGACCCTCGAGTGCCATACCGGTGGTGAGCCGCTGCGTATTATCACTAGTGGTTTCCCAGAGCTTAAGGGCAGAACTATTCTCGCCATGAGAGACGATTGTTTGCAGAACCATGATGAACTGCGCCGCGCACTTATGTTTGAACCACGCGGTCATGCCGATATGTATGGCGCCATTATCACTGATGCTGAGAGAGAAGACAGTCATTTTGGTGCTATTTTTATCCACAACGAAGGTTATAGCACTATGTGTGGTCACGCCGTTATTGCCTTAACAAAATGTGCAGTAGAGTCGGGCGTTGTTGCTAAAACAGGTGATGTTACTCAAGTCGTGATCGATGTGCCATGTGGTCAAATTGTTGCTTTAGCCTACAGTGAAGGTGATGTGGTTAACCATGTTAGCTTCAAATGTGTACCTTCATTTGTCTTGGCACAAAACCTACAGATTGTGGTTGATGGTATTGGCAAGGTTGAATTTGATATTGCTTATGGCGGTGCCTTTTATGCGTACGTGCAAGCGTCGTCACTTGGCTTGTTACTTGTAGCTGAGCAACAAGAGAAACTCATTGAATATGGCCGCAAGATTAAACAAGCCATTATGAGTTCTTCTGAGCAAGATTTTATCATTACTCATCCAACAACACCTGAGTTGAGCTTTTTATACGGGGTGATCTTTATTGATGACTCCCCAAATGAAGGTGTGCATTCACGTAATGTTTGTATATTTGCTGACGGTGAGCTTGACCGAAGCCCAACTGGTAGCGGTGTAAGTGGCCGAATAGCC
>Ga0209292_1006173_pt1 | contig 11904 bp, 11 predicted proteins | sample GOMGulsemesocosm_2_FD_184634 | JGI IMG/M metagenome (GOLD analysis project Ga0209292, IMG submission 184634) | Methane-oxidizing microbial communities from mesocosms in the Gulf of Mexico - GOM9C Gulf of Mexico (SPAdes) (version 2) | ecosystem: Environmental > Aquatic > Marine > Cold seeps...
AAGGGTGCGCAGGGAAGACATCAGGGCTTGGCGGTCGCCGGCGATAATGCCGGCAATGGGGAGCTTATTCGATGGTGCGGTTGTGGGCATGATCTCTCGTTGGTATCTGGCGTCGCGTTGGTGGCTGTCACGATAGGGCAATGGCTGCTTTAAGTGTAGAGCTTGGTGTTTTAGCAGGTTGTTGAAAAAGGCATCCTGCCTGTTTCAAAACAAGAAGAGATAAAAGTGTGATTTTATCTCTTCTTTACCCCCTTCATCAGTAAACTAAGGCAACGACTTGGCAGTCGCCAATTTTGACAAAACATCCATGCTTTGTGATCAGGCATCGAAATTCAGAGAATTTCAACAGCCTTCTAGTTGCTGCGCAGATTGTTAATACCCTTGAGCCTGTGTTCATTGCCATGACCTGTCATGCAAAGCTGCGAGACTTCAGCCCTAGGCCGTTTGAGCGTTGGGTCTGAGGTCGCCTTCATGCTCTACTGACGTTATAAACGCTGTGTTTTATCACAACAATCAGTTCAAGCAATAGATGGTAGCTCTTATAATGAGAACCACGCCCATCAATAGCCGCGCGCCTATGTTCGCAAAGGCGCTTGCTCCGCCACCCCAATCCCCAGCCCTAGGATCTTGCCAATCCAGCTTGCTGGCCTGCGTCCTTACGCTTTGCCTCTGGGGTTTCAGCTGCCCAGTGGCGGCGGAGCCCTTTCAACTCATGCTGCCCAGCCATGCAAAAGGCAACGCCATTGAACAAAGCCCCTGTGTATTGCGCCTTAAGTCAGCCTTGGCCTCGCTGGGGTATGAGTTAAAGCTGCGTTACGCACCCGGTCGCCGCGCTCTGTTGTTGGCCAGCACAGGGCAGGTCGATGGGGACCTTGCGCGCAGCAATCAAATTGAAGACGAGTATACCAACCTGCGCCGTGTTGCTATGCCCTGTGCGAACCTTAAACCGGCCCTCTATGGGTTGGCGCAAGAATCTATGTCATGGCAGCAGCGCCGCTTGAAAAAAATTGCCTACTTCCGCGGCGCCACCCGTTTAATGAGCTCATTAGTAGACACGCTCAAGGGTTATGAGCTGGTGTACACAGGTTCAAGCGAACAGAGCCTTAAACTGCTGCAGGCGCACAGGGTGGACGCCGTCTTCATCAGCAAACCTATGTTCGTGCAGTTGGGGCGGGTCCAGCCGGACCTGGTCAGTGGCGTCGCCCAGCTGACCCCAGAACTCGAAGAGGTCAAGCTCTACACCTACCTGCACAAGAGCCACGAGGGGCTGATTGTGCAGCTTGATAAGCTGATGGCGCTGGAGCTTACTGGCTTGCCAGCCGGGCCTTGATAGTTTTGCTGCTTGGGTTGTTTGGCTTATGAGCCGAATAGGGTTTTGTAGATGGTTGAGTCTTATCTTTATGTGCATTATTAGCCTGTTATTGACTGTTTCGCCCAGCTGGGCGAGGTACTTTCTTTTTCGTGGCCAAAAGACAGTACCCAAAGAAAAGGCCACCCCAACTTCGCTGTTAATCCTCACTGGCCTAAAGGGACTTAGGTCCTTAGGCTGCGTCTGGAACTGGCAGCCTGCTGGCCTGATTTTCCGAGCCGACCCCCTCCTTGTTTAGATCAAAAGGGCCATCCTGCCTTAGCCGAGCCTTGTTGAAACATCGGCCCTAGATGGATGTAAGGTCTACCCCTCAAGGGGGTACCTAGTGCCTGAAACGCATGCCGACAAGGATGTCGGTACTAGAGCAACGCAGGAGCCGTTGCCGCGGAGCAGTCTCGAGCAGATCAGAAGGGGGTTGATGGCTTGTGGGCCTCTTATGGACGGAGTGCTGCCCGTGGCAAACCATATTGGTGGGTGTGCAAACCGGTTAAAGAGGTTTTAATAACGCCATTTAAGGTTTTGCTGACATGCTTGAACTCACGGTGGGTTGATGGTGGGGGCAGCCTGCCATATACACACGGCGGATTATAATAATAGGTAGATAACATGACACACTTCACCCTGTTCACTTCAGAGCTCTCGCCTTTTTCAATCAAGGCCCACGCCTGTTTGGCATTTTTGGGGCACAGTTATAACAACCTGCCGGCTGATGGCAGCAAGTTTTCAAATGGCTTACTGGCCGCTAAATTGGCTTGGGCCAAGAGGCGCGGCACCATCGCCAAATACCCCGAGATGACGGAGTTGGACGAATACCCTGGCTTGCCCTTTTTCATTGAGCCCAATGGCAAGATTCAATACGACACCTCGGCCTTTTCCCGCTGGCTGGATAGCCAGCCCTCAACTTTTACCGAAAGAAAACTCTGGCCAGAGGACCCAGCCCTTGCCTTTGTTGCGCAACTGATTGATGAGGCCATGGATGAGTTTGCGCTGTACCTTGCCCACCACCTGCGCTGGTGGCACAGCGCCCAAAGCAATACCGCCGGCAAACGTCTGCACAAAGAATTCTCACGCTTGCCCTTGTTTAGCCTGCTGAAAAACTTCCCCGTTGGTTTTAGCAAACGCCAGGTGAGCCGCTTGCCTTACCTGTTCAGTGTGCCGCCAGCGGGTGCCCAACAGCAGGTCAGTAATTATTTAAAGGCGCCTATAAAAGCAGGCTGGCCAGAAACCCATGGCTTACTGGATCAGGCGTGGTTGGATTACACCCACGCGCTGGAGGCCTTGTTGCAAAAACACCCCTATCTATTAGGCGCGTATTTCACCATCGCCGACGCCAGTACTTACGGCATATTTGGCATGTTATTAGACGACCCAGACGCCGAACAGGACCTGCTTAAGCGCACACCCACACTGCACAAATGGTTGCTGAAGATAAAAAACAATGAACACGTCAAGGATCTTAGCGCCGAAGATAATCGAGGCGGTTTATGCCTGACGGATGATCTGCTGCCCTTGCTGAATGTCATCCAAAATACCTTTGTGCCGCTGATGAAGCAAAACGACGCCGCCTATCAAATGCACACAGAGAAGGGGGAAACCTTGTTTAACGAACCCGCCCTGGCCAAGGGCCGCGCGCTGTTTCAGGGGGAGCTGATGGGGCAGCCCTTTAAAGCCGTGACAAAAAGCTTTCAGGTGCAAGCCTGGCGAGACATTCAAAAAAGCTGGGCGCGAATCAGCGGCTCGCAGCGCGAAGGCCTGTGTGCACGGGTGCCTGGTTTGAGCTCGCTGACCGAGCAGGGCAGGCCGCCAGTCATTTTTTGAATCTTAGTCTTGTCTCTATAGCGGCTATTTATTTGAGGTGTTTATTTCGAGATTATTTATATAGAAGTTATTTATCTAGACACTATTGATATTGATATTGGTGTCGCTCGGGCAGCATCCGTTACAAGTTGGCAAGACAAAACAGCAGCAAATAGGCACGAGAAGGGTTATATGACATACAGCAGTGAATACCATACCTCCATTGAACAGCCTGAATTTTTTTGGGCACAAAAAGCCCAGGCACTGGACTGGTTTCATGCGCCGACACGCATCATCGGCCAGGATGAAAACGGCATCGATCGCTGGTTTGTCGACGGCCAGATGAACACCTGCCACATGGCGCTCGATTATCACGTGCAGCAGGGCCGTGGCGAGCAGGTGGCCATCTATTACGACTCGCCTGTGACGGGCAGCAAACAAGCCATCACCTACCTTGCCCTGCGCGATCAGGTGGCCCAATTTGCCGGCGCCTTACGAGGGCAGGGTGTGGGCAAGGGCGACAGGGTGCTTATTTACATGCCCATGGTGCCAGAGGCCGCCGTCGCCATGCTCGCCTGCGCGCGTTTGGGCGCCGTGCACTCGGTGGTGTTTGGGGGTTTTGCCGCCAATGAGCTGGCGGTGCGCATCGACGACGCCCAACCGAAGGTGATTGTCTCGGCCAGTTGCGGCATTGAAGTCAACCGCGTGATTGAATACAAACCGCTGCTCGACAGCGCCATTGAACTGGCCAGCCATAAACCCGCCAAGACCATTGTTTTGCAGCGACCAGAATGCACCGCTGAGCTGCAAGCCAATCGCGATCTCGACTGGGTCGAGCAGGTAGCGAACGCCACACCGGCCGAGTGTGTGCCGGTGTTGGCCACCGACCCGCTCTACGTGCTCTACACCTCGGGCACCACGGGCAAACCCAAGGGTGTGGTGCGCGACAATGGCGGCCACGCCGTGGCCATGCACTACTCCATGAAAGCCATCTACGACATGGACCCGGGCGATGTCTTCTGGGCCGCCTCGGATGTTGGCTGGGTGGTGGGGCACTCCTACATTGTTTACGCCCCGTTATTTGCCGGCCTGTCGACGGTGCTTTTTGAGGGCAAACCCGTCGGCACACCCGACGCCGGCGCCTTCTGGCGGGTGTGCGAAGAGTACGGCGTCAAGGCGCTGTTTTCCGCACCCACCGCTTTTCGTGCGATCAAAAAGACCGACCCGAACTCTGAGTGTTTAAAGCCATACAATCTCGAAAAGCTGCAAACCGTCTTTATGGCCGGCGAGCGCCTGGACCCGCCCACCTACCACTGGGTCAAAGACCTGTTGGGCCTGCCGGTGATCGACCACTGGTGGCAAACCGAAACCGGCTGGGCCATCTGCGGCAACCTTATGGGCATTGAACCAAAAGAACCCAAGGCCGGCTCGGCCACCTTGCCAAGCCCAGGTTTTAACGTAAAAATACTCGATGACAACGGCCGAGCGCTGGGCCCCAACCAGCAGGGCAACGTGGCGATTAAACTGCCATTGCCGCCCAGCTGCCTGCCCACCGTGTGGCAGGATTTTCCTAGATTTAAAGACGGCTACCTCAGTCAGTTCCCCGGTTACTACTGCAGCGGCGACGGCGGTTACATCGATGCAGACGGCTACGTCTTTATCATGGGGCGCACGGATGACGTCATTAATGTCGCCGGCCACAGGCTTAGCACCGGCGAGATGGAAGAGGTGTTAGCCGCCCATCCTGCCGTGGCCGAATGCGCGGTGGTGGGTGTGAAGTGTGAGCTCAAAGGCCAAGTGCCGCTGGGCCTGGTGTTGCTTAAAGACGGCGTGGATATTGATGAGGCGGCTTTGCAAGCCGAACTGGTCGCCAGTATGCGCAGCTCAATAGGCGCCCTGGCCAGTTTTAAAACCGCCAAGGTGGTGCAGCGGCTGCCGAAAACCCGCAGCGGCAAGATCCTGCGCAAGATTATTCGTCAAATTGCCGATGGCGAGGCCTATGTGGTGCCATCAACCATTGATGACCCAACAAGTTTGGGGGAGATTGCTGCTGTGCTTGCAGCAAGCTAGGTGGTTGGTTTTCGGCTTGTGAGCCGATTAGTAGGTGCTATTCGGCTCATGATTTGAGCCGAATAGGGTTTTGGCGGATTGTTTGTCTTGTTGTCTATTTATCGTGGTGTGGTCTTAGTTATTTTTTCGCCCAGCTGGGCGAGTGACTTTTCTCTGCCCGCCAGAGAAAAGTAACCAAAAGAGAGGCGGCCCCACCTCGCTGGCCTTCGAGTGCTACGCACCGCCCTACGGGCGCCTCGCTCTGGTGTGATTTTAAGGGTCGGCTCGATGCGGCGTCCCGCCTTAGGCGAGCCTTGTTGACACATCCCTGTGTCAGCAACCCTAAAAATCAAACCTCCGTTCGGCAGCTCAGAAGGGGAGTTGTCGCGGCCTCTGGGTGTTTAATTGACCTGAAACGTTGTCTGTTTATTAAAACATTGAGACGTTTGATAAACCTTAAATGTAGGTGCATAAACATACTTTTAAGGTTTTAGGCCGGCTCGATGCTGCGCCCGCCTTAGGCGAGCCTTGCTGATACATCGGCCCTACATGCATGTAAGGTCTGCCTGAAATGCATGCCGACACGGATGTCGGTACTAGTGCAACGCAGGAGCAGTTGCCGCGGAGCAATTTCCGGCCTTGTGTCAGCAACCCGAAAAATCAAACCGCCGCTCGGCAAGCAACATGGATGTTGTGAATGCCGAAAATGCATGCCGACAGGGATGTCGGTACTAGAGCACTGCAGGAGCAAGTGCCGCGGAGCAATTTTCGGCAGCTCAGAAGGGGAGCAGTCGCTGCTTTTAAGGCTGCTCATCTTCGCCCGCCCAATGTATATCACGTTGACATATCCAGGGTCTGGCGTAACATTGGATATACATTAAGTATCTACACTTGAGCTCGGAGGGCTTGTGATGGAAAGAGCGGGGGTTTTTAAAAGTAATACCAGCCAGGCGGTGCGGATACCCAAGGCACTGGCGTTGCCTGATACGGTAAAGCAGGTGGATATTGTTCAACTGGGTCGAGCGCGACTGATTGCGCCGGCAGGTGAGGCTTGGGACAGCTGGTTTGATGGCGAGGGTGTCAGCGATGACTTTATGAGCGAACGTGAGCAGCCAGAAATGCAGGAGCGTGAGACCTTTTGATGCTCAAATACATGCTCGATACCAATATTGTCATCTACACCATTAAAAACAAACCCACCGCTGTCCGCGAGGCCTTTACTCGTCATTATGGGCAAATGTGTATCTCCAGTGTCACCCTCATGGAGCTGATTTACGGTGCCGAGAAGTCGGCCAATGTTGAGCGTAACCTGCGCGATGTTGAAGGCTTCGCCGCTCGACTGGAAGTCTTACCCTATGAAGATCGAGCCGCCGAACACAGTGGCCAACTGCGGGCTGAACTTGCCAGAGCGGGTACCCCTATAGGCCCTTATGATCAAATGATTGCCGGCCATGCCCGCGCAGAAGGTTTGATCTTGGTGACCAACAACATCAAAGAGTTCGAACGGGTCGAAGGCCTGCGGTTGGATAATTGGGTATAGGGCTTGTACTGGGCGTGAAACGCCTGATTTCGTGTGGATCACAGGGCTCTAAATTCATCGTGTGGCTGCGCTGATCATCACGGGTGTACTGGCCGGCCCGAGAAACTCTGACGGATCAATTTAAACCACAGCACTTCTTGTATTTCTTACCGCTGTTGCAGGGGCATGGGTCGTTGCGGCTGGTTTTTACTTGGGGACGAATAAAAGGCTCATTGCTGGCGGGTAACCCCATAAACGCTGGCGCCGCGTCATCGTCTGGCGGCGTAAACTGATCGCGCCGTGCCAGCCAATAAGCGTGAATAAAGCGGGCAGCCGCCTCGACACCTTCACTTAATTCAGCTTCTCGCTCTGGCCCCATACTGGCGAGCATGTCGTGCCCCTTTTCGCTGCCAAACAGATGCATCATGCCTCTAGCGCCCAGGTAGTCGTCATCCTCTTCGCTGATATCACCTTCTTCGTCGATGGCCCAAGCCTGGGGGCTGATGTCCATCGCCAGCAGGTAACCGGCACACCAGAGGCTGACCACAAAGTCCTCATCGCCTTCATCACCGATCATAAACAGCGCTTGAAAGTCTTCAGGGTCGTGCATCAGCAGATCGCTGATGTGGTTCATGTGGCGAATCACCAGCCCCATAAACTCACCCAGCTCTTGCTCAGTCTGCCACTGCGGCATGCCATCTTCGCCCCCCCAGATCTGCTGTAGCCACTGGTTGGGCAGTATCATGTTGGGGCCAGAGACGATCGCGGTGAAGAAACCATCGAGCATAGAGGCGTTCATCACCGAAGTAGGCGTGGCGTAGCGGTGAAGAAACTCATCGATGCGCTCTAGCTCTTGATTGTTTAGAGGTTCATTGGGGTTCGACAGCTTGTGCATAGTGGTGCCAGTTTTGAGTAGGGTATTGTGCGAAAGTGACCGTACGAAAGCGATAGTGCTAAACGGAGTCAATCTAGGCCGGCGATTGTACCCTAGGCATCAGTGAGTCAAAAACCCCGAAATCACCATAGGCGATGTAAAGGACTTACGAGTGTCGCTGGAGGCAGGAAGCCGGTTGCGACCTATGTAAAGGACTTACGAGTGTCGCTAACACGGGGGCGGTTTACAGCAGCTCCGAAGGGGGGTTATGGCGGTGATTTTGTTGTGAGCCGATTAACGGGTGTTATTCGGCTCACAATTTGAGCCGAATAGGTTTGGGTTGTTGGTTTTTTCTTCTGGTTGTTTGTATTGCGGTCTGATCGCTCGGGTATCGAGCCTTGCCGGGACCTAGGGTCTACCCCTCAATGGGGTAGCCGAGTCACAAGGGCATTAGCCTTCAATCAATATTCATAGTGATAGCGCAGCTGGGCAATCAATAGCTGATCATCGGTAAGCTTGTAGACAATGCGGTGTTCGTCGTTGATGCGGCGTGACCAGTAGCCCGCTAGTCCATGCTTGAGTCGCTCTGGTTTGCCTATGCCCTCGAAGGGTTGGCGCTGGATTTCTTTGATCAGTGAGTTGATGCGTTTGAGCATGGCCTTATCGGTTTTTTGCCAATAAAGATAATCCTCCCAGGCGCGCGATGAAAAAGTCAGCCTCTGTGGGTTTGATGGACTGTCGCTCACTCCACCAGACCTCGCTCGATGCCCTGACCGGCCTCTAGCTCGGCGATGCTTTCCAGCAGACGGCGGGCGTTGGCCGGTGAGCGCAGCAGGTAGGCGGTCTCTTCCATGGCCTGATAGTCGGCTAATGACACCATCACCACGGGGCTTTCGCTCTTGCGGGTAATGATCACCGGCGCGTGGTCGTCACAGACCTTCTCCATGGTTTTGGCGAGATTGGCGCGGGCGGCGCTGTAGCTGATGGCATCCATTGGAGACTCCGGTTGTACGTAATTTTGTACATTATGGGGTGGTGGAGGGTAAATGGCAAAGGGGGAGTGTTGGAGCTTGCAGCTGATGAGCCGAATAATGGGGGTTATTCGGCTCATGGTTTGAGGCGATTAGGTCTGAACCCAGAGGGCTGTCTGTCTAGGTGTGGCCTGCTTCAATACGGCCTAACGAATAACCCAGAAACCTAGAGCCTCTCCAAACGGAGGCTAATCAACGCTTGTTCAACATCGCTCATGTTGGTGATGGCTTGATTGCAGAGTTTGCCGTGCAGTAACGCCAGCTCCTCAAATTGCTCTTTAGTGCCTTCGTGCAGGCAGAAATCGCGAATAGCTTGAGGCTCAATGGTGTGTTTGAGCATGACGGTCAGTGCTTGTACTAGAGACTGAGTATCGCGCCAGTGAATATATGCGGCAATTCGATCCTTGACGATATCCACGGCAGAAAGAATGGTCACTTCACCATCGCCGCAGGGCAGGGTTTCGACCTCGCTCACGGGGCTGTCGCCGACGGACAAGGGCGCTGGTGGAAACTCCACGGTAATACCTGTGCTGGGGTTGATATAGATACGCCCTTGTTTGCTAAAGCCCAACTCTGCCATGGCACTGTGTAAGGCCTTGGGTTTTGTGTAGTTGGTGTTGACCAGGTCTATGTCCTTAGTCAGATACAGGTTATCGCTGTAAATCTCCACGGCCAGACCGCCCACCAGTACGACGTCTATTTGGCATTGAGACAGGTGGCGGCAAACAATAGCGGCCAGTTGTTTGATGTCCGTGTTTGAAAAGTCCATCAGGCTTTGCCTTATGTTTTTGCTGGCACGAGTGGTTTGCCGGCGGCGCGGGGTCGGCTGCGCTCAATGAGCAGCGCTTGCTGAATCTCTGCCGGGTAGAGTTTTAGTGCCGCTTTTAATAGCTCTTTCACGGGGGCTAAAAACACATAGCGGGGGTTGAGTTGGTATTCGCGCAGGCGACCGATCAAGCGGCTGACCAGCAAACCGTCCTCCTCCAATCTCACCAGCTGCTTCTGTACCGCATTGGGTGAGGCGCCATAAAACCCACTGATCGCCGAGGCGTAACCGGATTCACGGCAGAGCAGGTAAATCAGTATCTTTTCCTGAGTTTCGGCCCGCAGGACACCTTTAAGTACAAACATCTCACAATCCATTCTTGCTGATGGGGTAAATCAAATATTACCAACTATTGGTATATATTAACCGACATATGGTTATGTCTACCAGTAGTTGGTTGATTGGTCTGTTGGTTGGAGTGTCTGCAGGTTGTGTGGTTTGAAAGCCTCAACAACACAGCTCCCGTGACACGCCGTAAACACCTCCCTGTAGGCTCAGCGATCATATCCCTATGATCGACGGTCACAGAGCCATATTGCCGAGACTGTATAGGGGGGGTTACCTAAGGTAGGGGGAGAGGCGGAGTTGATGCAAAGGATGCGCCCTTCATCAAACCTAAGGCCGCACCTTTGATCATGACAATGATGCAGCGCCCAGGCGCATGATATCGAAAGCTCAGAAGGGGGGAGGGGGCTTGCTGAAGGTTTGGTCTTAATTTATTAGCTCTAATTCACCTGACATTGATTTATAACACGACATTCGTCCGTAGCTTTGGTAAATTCTATCGAATAAAGGAATCTAATAAATCACAGGGATGATGGATTTTGCCGCAGAACTTCCCCGCTCAAAAAATTACAGTTTTTCCAATAAAGCTTACTAATAGAGAAACATATCGTTTCTCAATGAATTCCGTTCATCACGGGGCGCACAGGTGAGCCTTAAAAAACAAATAGATGTTACCGCAGCCATCATCGTGAATGATGGAAAAGTCTTTGCCGCCCGACGCAAACCCGGTATTCACCTTGCTGGCTTCTGGGAGTTTCCCGGTGGGAAATTAGAAGAAGGCGAAACCCCTGAGCAATGCCTTGCCCGTGAGCTTCAAGAAGAGTTCACCATAACTACCCGTGTTGGAGCCTTTGTCGGCGAAAGTGTTTTTGATTACGGCACTAAAGTTGTCCGCTTAATGGCTTATCAAGTTGAGCATCTAGCGGGTGACTTTGAATTAATTGACCACGACCAGCTGCGCTGGTTGGCGTTGGATGAACTCAGCAGTGTTGAGTGGGCACCGGCTGATGTTCCCTTGGTAGAGCAGTATTTAGAGATGGCAAATACGGCTGATTTTTATCAGAACAATGCCCAGGCTTATTGTGATGAGACCCGCGCCTTTGATGTTGGTGAACTGTATGAGCCGTTTCTTGCTCAGTTAGAGCGTGGTGCCCATATATTGGATCTTGGCTGTGGCTCGGGTCGCGATAGCGCGGCATTCTTGGCGCAGGGTTACCGTGTGACGGCGGTGGATGGCAGTGCTGAGATGGCGGCCTGTGCGGCGCAAGCGTTGGGCCAGCCAGTTGCAGTGACAAGGTTTCAAGAACTTACGTATTGCGACGCCTTTGATGGAGTGTGGGCCAGCGCCAGTTTATTGCATTGCCCTCGCCAACAAATTAAATCGGTGCTGCGCCGTATTCATTCAGCCTTAAAACCCGGTGCGGTGGCTTATATGTCGTTTAAATGGGGGCGTGATGAAAGCGTTGATGATCGTAGGCGTTACTTCAATAACTATACCTTGGAGTCATTGCAGGCCTTGATTGATGGCGTGGCTGGGTTCTCAGTGATTGAGCTTTGGAGTGAAAGTAAGCTCTTGCGTGGCAGTGAGCAGCAGTGGGCCTACGCGCTGATCAAAAAGGATTCCGTGTCACTATGAGCGCCTTCCCGATAAAACATTTAACGGTAGGAGGTGATGATCCATTCTTACCCAGTTTGTTAGAGGCGATCAATCACGCCACTGAAATAAGTATTACCACCGCCTTTATTCGTATGACTGGGGTTCGCTTGATTCAGTCGGCTTTAGAGGATGCGCTCGACCGACAGGCGAACGTGCGAATTTTAACAGGGGATTATCTTGGTGTGACGGAGCCGGATGCGCTGCGTTATTTTATGTTGCTGCAACAGCGGGGAGCCGAGGTCAAAGTTTTTGAAAGCCAGGGCCGAACTAGCTTTCATATGAAGGCCTACTTATTTACCCGCTCGAATGCTGGGTCGGTAGAGGAAGGCTGTGCGTTTATTGGTTCCAGTAATATCAGCCAAGCCGCATTGAAGGATGGGCTGGAGTGGAATTTTCGTATTGATCGCGATGAGGATGAAACGCGCTTTCAATCGGTTTTAGCTGAGTATGATGCGCTCTATAACAATGCCCGCTGCAAGCTGCTCACGCATCAGTGG
>Ga0209292_1006174_pt1 | contig 11903 bp, 8 predicted proteins | sample GOMGulsemesocosm_2_FD_184634 | JGI IMG/M metagenome (GOLD analysis project Ga0209292, IMG submission 184634) | Methane-oxidizing microbial communities from mesocosms in the Gulf of Mexico - GOM9C Gulf of Mexico (SPAdes) (version 2) | ecosystem: Environmental > Aquatic > Marine > Cold seeps...
TGCAAAAGCTTAAACTCTTTTCACAAGAAAACAAGATAAATACGATCCAGTGGCAAACACCAAAAGATAATTTTTCTGCCATTAAATTTTATCTAAAATTAGGCGCAATTAGCAAGGATAAACAACGATTTTTCTGGCCAGCTTAGCATTATGTGTTTTAGATAACGGTCTTAGACTATTCATGTAACAGGATAAAACATAATCTATTTAACTTCTTACAAACCTCAGGTTAATGTATATATTGTGGTAATAATTAGCGTTATCAGATGAAACTGCCACAACCAGATTTGAGCCTTGAAGCGGACCTTGGGTATAACGAACAAAGTGATCGTTACATTAGTTGTGATTTAAATGCGTCTTTATAACGCCTTGATAAATTTAATACTTTGCCATTATCGAGCTTAACTTCACTGTCTCCACTGCTTAAAGGTGTAATTGACTCTATATTATTTAAGTTAATCGCATGAGAGCGATGAATACGACAAAAACCTTGTTCTTCTATTTTAGAAATTAACTGGGTCAAGGTTGCTCTAGTTGGATATATTCGCCCTTTAATATGTAAATTGACATAATTCCCTGATGATTCAAGCCATTCAATATCTTCTACTTTGACAATAAATTCTTTGCCGAGCTTTTTTACCAGTAAACGATCAAACCGTTGAGTAATACTCTCTTCTTCACCGACGGCAATGGGGTTAGCTTCTCCTTGCAGACGACTAATAATAAAACCATAACCTTTAATAAACATCAAAATAAAAATGAAACTCCATAAGTCTTTACGAAATTCATAAAAAAACTCAATCCAGACGTTGCCAAAATTATAATCAAGTGTCTGCGACCAATAAACAAGTTTTCGTATCAACACCATAATGACAACATGTGCCAGTGAAAATACGACTGAACTGAATAAATAAATGGCGAGAAAGACTTTTACTTTAGCCCAATCAAATAGATGATTTTTTAATAACCACACACACGCAGGTATCAAAATAATGGTGGCGATTGCACTGCTAAACTCCCACACAAAAGGTTCCCATAATTGAAAACCAGGCTCACCTGAGCGATTAGCTTCCATGATCTCCGAAGTCGCCAAAATGATACTATTAATTAATAAATAGCAAAATATGGCTGCGACTTCATAGGGTAGTTTGTATTTTTGATAATGTTGTAATTTATTCATGGCTATAAAATAACATATAGAGAATTAAAGAAAAACAATTCATCCCTCTTAGCCACCGCTTATCCCTACACATTGTTTATTAAACCTTTTTGACTTTTTATAAATAACTTTCCTGTCATCATCTTACGAAATTATTTATCTTTACAGGTGAGAAAATGACTGAAAAATCTAGCAACTTAATAACAAAATATTTTATTCCTGCACCAAAAGGAATGCCAGACCGTCGTTACGACCTCGACTGGTTACGTATTCTAGTTTTTGGTTTACTCATTTTTTATCATATTGGTATGTTGTATGTGCAAAATTGGGGCTTTCATTTTAAAAGTATTTATCAATCACAAACCCTTGAAAATTTCATGCTCATTGTCGAACCTTGGCGAATGGCATCATTGTGGATTATTTCGGGCATTGCTATTCGCTTTATTCTCGTTAAAGTTTCATTAATACGGTATGCCTTTGTGCGAAGTTTACGTTTACTTTTACCCTTATTGTTTGGTGTTTTAGTGATTGTTCCGCCGCAACTGTATGTAGAAATGACGGCAAATGGCGCACTAGATTTATCATATTGGCAATTCTATCTAGCATTATTTAACGATAATAGTACGCTATTCGAAAATAATCAGGCCGGAATTTGGCCACATTTAGATGTAAATCATTTATGGTATTTACGTTCATTATGGGAGTATTCGTTAGCGTTAATCGTGCTTTTACCTTTGTTAAACTGCTCTTATGTAACAACGGCAACTGACTGGATTTTTAAACAACATATCGGTGTGATTCTTTTAATGTTATGCCTGCCTATCGTTATTATTCAAATAACGTGGCCGCAAGAGAGTAATCGTTACCCTTTAGGTTTCACTTTTTTAATCTATGGTTATTTAATTGGTTGGCATTCAAACTTCTGGCAAGCATTAAAAGTGAATGTAAAAGTATTATTGCTCACTTTTACCATGTCATTGCTGCTTTTTATCAGTTTCTATAATACCGTTTGGCTATCGATAGACGATGCTACGCCAGCTTGGCTAATTATAATCGGTATGATTATTTACAGTGCAGTGCGTGTTTTAGGGGTATTAATGGTCTTGGCACTGGCTTATAAATACTTAAATAGAAAGTCATCTTTACTGGGTTATTTTAACGACGCGGTTTACCCTTTTTATATTGTGCATCAAACAATTATTATTGTTCTGGCCTACAACTTAGCGCCACTTTCTTTAGGTCCTGTTATGGAGCCTACCAGCATTATTCTACTCTCCATTTTATTATGTTTTATTAGCTTTGAAGTTATCCGGCGTATCGATATTTTAAAGCCATTATTTGGGGTTAAAATTAAGACAGATTACAGTAATAGCTTGAGGAAAATTGGCTACGCTTTGGGAAGTTTACTTATTATTCCTATCGGATTAGAAGTGATTTTTTAAATTTTATTTGCCCCTGACTTAGCTTAATTTGATTTAATTAAATTTGAGAGTAATTAAATCACCTTAACTGCTGAGTTCAATAATGCTAATAAATCTATTTGTTAGCATTATCTAACGTGGAATCAACAACTTTACCTCCCAGAACATCATCTCTAACGTTCTTTTGATTACGATATTTCCCTGATAAACGAATGGTTATAAAAAGACATAAAAATGAATATCTGGTTAACATAAACTGTCATGATATTTACTGATGAAGATTGTAGGCTATCGCTTAGTTTTCATTATCTTGAAAATACTTTATATTTTAATTAACGCGATGATCTAATCATTGTTATTGAGGTAAAATATAAGTACAAATAGTACTACTCTTTTATTCGCTTATTAATGTCAGTTTACCAAGGAATATTCATCCATGTTTTCGTCAAAATCTTTTGTTAAAAAAATTCATCATTTTTCAAATTACCGAAAATTTATCTTAATCTGCTCACTTCTTCCAATGTTTGCTAATGCTACAATTGCCAACGAAGACTTTCTCCAATGTAAGATGAATTTAGTTGAACGCGCTAAAACGGCTGGATTTTCTTCCTACATCACTGAAACGGTTATTGGTGATATTTCTTCCATAAAACGCGTTATTGCTTTAGATAAAAAACAGCCCGAATTTACCCAAACCTTTGAGCAATATATTAAGGCAAGAGTTACCAATTATCATGTGCGAGTAGGTAAAAAAAAGTTAAAACATAACAAAGAACTATTTGACCGTTTAGAAGAAAAATATGGTGTGCCACGCCAATATTTAGTGTCCTTTTGGGGCTTAGAAACCGTTTTTGGCAAGCATAAAGGTAAAATGTCGGTACTTAATTCTCTAGCAACTTTAGCCTGTGATGAACGCCGCAGTGAATTTTTCACTCTAGAGTTATTAAACTTGTTTACCTTAATTGAAACAGAAAAGGTATCTGTTAAACAACTACAAGGCTCTTGGGCTGGTGCCATGGGGCATATGCAATTTATGCCAACAGCATTTTTAAAATATGCTATTGATGGTAATAATGATGGCAAAGTGGATATTTGGCAGAGTGAAGTTGATGCCTTAACAACGGCGGCTAATTACTTAAATCAAATCGGATGGCAAGCTAAAGAACGCTGGGGTAGAGAAGTTAAACTGCCAGAAAACTTCGCCTTTGATAAAGTCGCTTTTGATCAATATTACCCACTTGATCATTTTAAGACGTTAGGTGTAAAAAAAATGAATAAGCAATCATTACCTACTTATGACATTCAAGCTGAACTTTACTTGCCGTCAGGCCATAAAGGGCCTGCATTTTTACTCTACCCTAATTTTAATGTGATTATGACCTGGAACCTTTCGAAAAGTTATGCACTATCAGTCGGCCTATTAGCTAATAAATTAGTTGGCGCTAAAGGCCTTGAGTTTTTACAAAAAGAACAAATCAAAGAAAAACCTTATAGTGTTGTGCAAATGAAAAACCTACAAAGCCAACTTAATTCATTAGGCTTTGAAACAGGTGAGCCTGATGGTATTTGGGGGCCTAAAAGTAGACAGGCTATTCGCTTATTTCAATTAGAAAATCAGCTTGTTGCTGATGGATATCCAAATATATCCGTTTTCTCAACAATGGATGCTAATTAAGCTTATACCCAGCGACTTCAAAATGCTCGTTTCAGCTGAACCCTGTATTTTGAGGTGGCTTGGGTATATAACGCCTATTTTACAGTAGGCGTTAACAATAAAAGACTCATTTGAACATGACAACTTTGTGATCTCATGGCAGATGAAATATACTGGCGAATCTCATCTATTTCTTAGTATTAAAATATCGTGTCTATTCAAACAAAAACTAAACGCCCTAATAATACATTATTAGAACTCCTTTTTAATATTGCTATTCCGTCGATTATTTTGATGAAATTATCTGGGGAGGAATACTTAGGCTCTATGTCTGCCTTAGTCGTCGCATTATTATTCCCTCTTGGTTACGGCTTGTATGATTTCATTAAAAATAAGTCACTGAACTTTATTGCCTTACTGGGTTTTTTAAGCACCTTATTGACCGGCGGCATTGGTTTATTCGAGTTGGATGTCGAGTGGTTAGCAATTAAAGAAGCGGCAATTCCATTAGTAATAGGGTTAGTAGTATTAATCTCTGGTTTTTGGGGTAAGCCATTAATTGCCAAAATATTGTTAAATCCGCTTTTATTTAATTTAGACCTCATCTATGAAACGTTATCTAACAAAGGTAAAACTGAAGAGTTTAAAGCTAAAATTCAGCGTGCAAATCATCTGTTATCGGTCACCTTTGTTTTTTCTGCAACGATGAATTACCTATTAGCTAAATGGATTGTAGTTAGCCCAGCAGGGACAACACAGTTTAATGAGCAGCTTGGTGAAATGACTATGTTAAGTTACCCAGTCATTGCTATTCCTTCTACAATAATGTTATTTGCGATCATGTTTTATGTAGTAAAGAGTGTAATGAAGTTAACAAGTTTGAAGCTTGAACAAGTATTACACGCGGAATAAATAACCATAAGAGAACACTCACTCAGTGCTCTCTTTGAAATGCCCTAAATATTCAATAATATTGTTATCTTCAAACCCAATAGCAGACTATTGGGATTGATAGCAACGTCTCATTGGAATGTTTTAACCAGCACAAGTGAGCAATAATTTAATGAAGTTGGTATAATTATACTTCATCATTTAGCAGAGCTGCCATCATCAACCATCCTGATAACAACAATAAAAAAAAGAGTGTTCAAAGACTCTCTGGTGTAACCAATTTACACCTTAAAATTGCTACCTTTAATTTATTTAACTACCTTGAACCGCCCAATGCTTATTATGAGTTTGAGCGTATTTATAGTGCCCAGCAATGGCAAAAAAAACAAAACTGGATCACTGATTACTTACATGAATATCAGCCTGACATTATTGGTTTTCAAGAAGTGTTTAGCCCTGAGTCGTTAAAAGAATTAGTGAAAAAACAGGGTTACTCTTATTTTGAAGTGGTTGACCAACCGCAGATAATTGATGACTTTATTTATAAACGCCCTGTTGTCGCCATCGCTTCTCGCCACCCTATTGTTGACATTCACGCGGTAGAAGCAAACATTGAGCTTGCAGCAGCAATAGGCTTAGCTGATGACTTTGCTTTTAGCCGAAAAATACTAAGAGCAACAATTGACCTACCTCACATGGGTCATTGTGATTGTTATGTTGTGCACTTTAAATCTAAACGGTCAATGATTGAACTTGATGAAAAAAATCAAAAATGGTCAGCTGAAAAAACGATTATTGAAAGCCTAAAAGCAAACGTAGCTGGTGGTTGGGGTTCAACTATAAAACGTGGCAGTGAAGCGACGTTATTGATGATTAATATGATTGAGCGACGTGAGGCTACGGGTTACCCTATGGTATTAATGGGAGACTTTAATAACACCTTAGCCGATGGTGTGTTAAGCCATTTACTGACAAACACCTTACGCTTTGTTTCCGCCATTGATCGTGATGCCTATCTTGCTAAGTATTGTTTAAATGACGCATGGGATTTATTTCAAGCAGTACGTTCTAACGAAGGTATTGACTCGATTAAAAGTGAGGTAGCAAATCCAGAGACTAAGCTAGAGCCACCTCAAGAAATAACACAACCTCGTACACCAACCCATTATTTTGGCGCAGGTAGTTCAGTACTTGATTACATTTTATTCTCGTGTGAATTTGATGCCGGCTATCACGACAGTCTTTATCAGGTCAGTGACTATCATACTTACGATAGACACTTAATTAACCCAATTTTCGACCGTGATGGCGAAAGTACAGACCATGGCATAGTTCTAGTTACGTTAACGTTACGCTCATAACTTTAACTTCATCACTATTAAAAGATATAAGTGATGAACTTAAAGGAGATCACTTTGTTATAACCTTTTAGGATGATAGCTCTTTCATAGCAATTGCCGTTATCAAGTTACTAACTCTAGGCAATAAACCTCTAATTGATTGGTTTTGAGCATGCAAGGCTTCAACTAAGTTTACACAGTTATCAACTAATGAATCACTATAAGCAAATCCTATCAAGGCCACTATTTTTACCATAGCGGTCTCATCAAGCATCTTGGTACTTTCATCTTGCTGATCATAGACAATATTAACCAGCTCAATAGTGCTAACGAATTTTTCCATTCGAGGGTTTAGCCTAAGTAACGCTGTCGCCCTATTACTCGCAGCTCTATCTATAAGCTCTTTGCTGGCAACTAACTTAGGACGAACTTTTTTTCGAGGAGCTGAAGTTTTTCTTTTAACAACCTTACGCTCAATTGATTCTCTAAAACTAAACTCGCCATCAACAAACTGACTTATATTGGTGACACTTAATCGTTCAGACATGATCGCGGCAGATTTAGCTGTTTTTCGGGTAAAGTCTCTGTGATCTTCAGCGAAACCATGGGTAGAAATACACTGGGCCAAATCCAGTATTAACGCATTAGCTTTCCCTTTTGAAGCACGTAAACACCTACCGATAATCTGTAAATACAACCTCAATATTTTAGTAGGTCGCGCTAAAACAACGCAATCCGTGGTTGGATCATCAAAACCAATGGTAAGCATAGACATATTAATGATTAACCTTACCTCGTTTGATTTGTATCGACGTATGCTTTCATCATTATCACTCGTTGCCCGTTGAGAATGAACCAACTCATGCTCAACCTCGAGTAACTTAAAGGCATCAGACAGCGCTTCTACATGATTGATGGAGTTAGCAAATAGCATAACCTTGCGACCATGAGCTAATGCATCGTCAACAGTCTGCTGAGCTACTAAGGAGCAATGTTCGAGTAATATGCAATCTAAACCAGAAACACTAAAATCACCTCTATACATCTTAACAGCACTGTAATCTATCTCTTGAGATAAGCTAGGCACTTTGTATACAGGTTTAGCTAATTCACCCAATTCAATCAGCTGACGAGTCGTTGTCTCTTCAATCAAGTTCATCGACTTATCAATATAAACACCTAATCTATCTATCGGTGTAGCAGTAAGACCTATAATCAAATCAGGAGAGAGCTCTTCACGCATAGCAATATATACGCCACCCATACAGCCAACATGGTATTCATCACGCAGCAGCACATCACATTCTATGTTCAGGTGCTTTCTTCGAGCAAATGACTGCTCCATTATTAAGGTCACATCACCACCAGCTATATACTTATAGCCAGATTTAACCACGCTAACGGTTAAGCCATTAATTGTGAGGGTGTTTAATAGTTGAGGGATCAAGGCGGCATTGCGCAGACTGATGACGACTCTTTTGTCAGCCATTGCTTGGCACAACTTAAGTATACAAATACTCTTACCTCCCCCTGTTGGGAGTGCGATAATGGAGTTTTCGCCTGCGTTAATAGCCTTTCTAACACTGTTAATCTGGTAATCTTTTTCTAATATCTGCATGCCATACTACTCGGGCTTGTTACTCGTTTTGTTATAGTTAGCTGTCTGTTATTGTACTTAATAGACCCATGTATTCTACGTCTAATCTTACTTACAACAACCCTCTTTCTAAAAAACTTATATAGTGCAACATAAGTGTTTTCGAAAAGGGGGCATCATTATATACCTAAATGAAGACAAGATGCAGAATTCAAATCATCCTTTTCATCAAAGAAGTTAATGTTATTGCTTAGCCTTACCCTCTGTGTTGGTGTAGCGGAAGATTTAATAAACTTTACATTAAAAAATTCTCAACAGTTAAATCTCCATCATCACCTGAAATAACGGCAAAATATGTTACTAAACTTTTCATCACTACTATCGGTATTGCTTCTTAGCTTTATGCTCGCTAGTCTATTAACTGAACCTTATTATAAAAATTATAAAAACTAACACATGACTATAAAGATGAACGCTTCATTCTTCCAAAAAACATTGCTCCTTGGCTGCTTATTCAGTTTTATAGCGCCTATTAAATTACTCGCTCAAGGTAATGAATTAGGTACATTACCACCACCAAGGAAACTAACAGAAACTCAAGCAAAGCTTGCCTCTTCAAACTATCAAAAATATTGCTCGTTATGTCATGGCGAAGACAGACAAGGTCATGTTAATGATCACGCGCCTTCTCTGCGCAGTAAAAGCTTATTTGAATCAGGTGTTCCCCACGCTATTTTAAGACCCATGTCTTATGGCAGAAAAGGCACTGCCATGGGCGGTTACCTTGATGAAGTAGGCGGACCTATGACGCTAGATGAAACATGGGATTTAACCTATTGGTTATTTGAACAAGCAGGTGTGCAGCGGCTAAAACTATCAACAAAGCCTGTTCATGGTGACATTAAGCGCGGTGAGCAAGTCTATTTAGAAAACTGTACTAGCTGTCATGGTGTTAAAGGTGAAGGAATAACGGCTCCTGCATTGGGCAATCAATCAGCACTCGCCCACAACACTGATGAATTTATTCGTCATGCAATACAAAATGGCCGACAAGATACACCAATGCAGCCTTTTAAAGATAAATTATCCGCGCAAGACATTAATAATATTACCGCTTTTTTACGCAGTAAAGCACTCGGTTGGAAAGAAGAAAAAACCATACTTAAAGCACTACCAACGCCAGAGCAATACGTAATTAACAAAAATGGTGATGATCCAAACTTTACCTTACAAGATGGCATGTACGTCTCATCAAAAGATTTAAATACTGCATTATTAGCAAAAAACAAAATGGTACTGCTTGATACACGTGTTCCTTCTGTTTGGCAAACAGCTCATATAGAAGGTTCAATTCCCTTTCCATACTATGCTGACCTTGATGAAACTGTTGCTGGCATTCCAAAAGACGTGCAAATTATAGCCTATTGTTCTTGCCCTCGTGCCGCAGCAGATTACACCATAAAAAAATTAAGAGCTCGTGGTTACACGCGCACAGCCGTTTTATGGGAGGGTGTTTTTGGTTGGATGAATTTAGGTTATCCGGTAATGCGTGGTGATATTGAGAATGTTGAAGACTAATGAATTAGGAGATTAGGGGGTTTTAGCGCTAACATTTTAGTTAAAACTCAACAACTAAAGTCAAAAAAATCAATAATAAAGCGTTCACCTTTGAGTTAACTGTGTCGTTTGACAATTCATGTTTGGCAAATATTTGTGGTGTTTAATGTCGATTAAGCACCATAAAGCTCACTCATCAATCTACCCCATAAACTATACGTTTGAACCCAGATTGCTACTTTATCAATCAAAATGCAGTTAGAATAAGCTAAAGCTACAATCTTTAATAACTTTACCCTTGAGCTTATTTTCTATGTCATCAAACCTATCCTATTTCATTAATTTAGCTCTTCTGTTTGTTGCTATAAGTAGTGCTACTGTGCAAAGTAATCACATAAATGAAAATATTCACAAAGAAAAAATCATTTGGTTAGTAGAAGACAAAGTTGAAAATATAGATCTATTAACTAAAAACTCTGCAGAAACATCTACAGCTTCTTATATTGAAAACTTAATCATTCAACATTTAACACAATATAATATTCAAGTAGAACGAGTTACCGCGAGCCGAACCAACAGGATCCTTAAAAGCAGGCATAATGTTTGTACGGCCAATAGAGCGAAGACCCCTGAACGCCAAGAATATTCATTATTTTCAGATCCCCAAACCTTTTACCTAACTCATAAACTTTACCGCTATAATCAAAAGTCAGCATTACCTAGCCAATTAATTAATGCAGGAGGAGAAATCAAAGATCTTGCCAGCGTATTTAAGGCATTACCAATGCAAACAATGGGTATTGCGCAGGGTGTATCTTTTGGTAACTTTCTTGACCAGCAACTAACACAAATAAAACCAGCAAATATCAATTACCGTGGCGGCAGTCAACGAGTAGTGGCTCTATCGTCAATGTTATATAAAAAAAGGGTTGATTTTGTACTTGCCCTGCCTGTAGACATAACGCCATTAGAATCACAAAAATCGTTGTTGGAGCAATACAGCATTGCAGGAGCGCCTCCTTACCTTATTGCACATATTAATTGTTCAAACAGTTCCTTGGGTCGGCGTATTATTAGCGATATAAATGAAATTTTAGCCAAACTTTATCAAAGTAATGATTATTATCAAGCACACAAAAAATGGTTTTCAGACAAACAGCTAGCTGGTTTACAGATATTTTTAGCCGAAAAATTCTCTGAAAAAAGTTATATCAATCCAAATAAATAAACTGAGTTATTTAGAGGTTTGAACAAAGCTCCTATACTTTATTCCTATGACATGATTTTATATTCTCAAACACTGTAGTACAGAAAGATAGCAACAAAGTAATGATTCACTGATGAGTTCATCATTATATGAAATTTCGCAGCAGAACACCTCTGGCGAAATAGGCGTTATTCCTTTAATAAATCAGTAAAATCAAACCCTTTTCCCTTTTCTTTTGCCTTTAACGCACTGAAACTAGACTTCTTTCAAACTTAGCTATATGTTAGTAATTCTGTTTATAGCTCAGTAAATGAGAAGCACGTTGTCATCTTTCGTCCAAAACAATAAAAAAGAATTCATCTTTCTAAGCAGCATGTTTTTATTAACAGTGATTGTTTGTCTCGCTCAATTCATTGGCTTTGAAAAAAGTATCATCCTCGATTTAACAGACAGTACAAAGGTATCAACAAGGGATGATCGAGTTAGTAAAGGTGCTTCTATCTCTTCTTATCAAATGACTCCCAAAGGGGTCGATTTTACTTGCGAGATAATTCAAAGCGAATTTAGGTGGCCTTATTGTGAGCTAAAGTTTAATTTATCATCCAATAATGAAGGCAAACTTTTAGGGATCGATTTATCTAGTTTTGAACGAATTGGTTTGTGGATAAATCATGATCACGAAAATCAACCCGGCACAAGAATTGAGTTACATAACTTTAATCACGCATATTCTACCGAGTCGAATAATGATAGTTTAAAATATAATTCTATTGAGTTTTCTGAAAAAAAAGTCCCCTCACCAACCTGGATAGACTTACATAGGTTTTATGTGCCTACGTGGTGGAATGCAAGACATGATTTAGCCGTTGGAGGCACAGACTTTTCAAATATTCGAACCATGTCAGTTACTACCGCAGGTGATATTGGCGAAGGTATATATAAACTAACAGTAAAGCGTATTGAATTTAGAGGAAAGTATATTGATAATGATACACTTTTTTTTCTTTTATTGATTGTTTGGAGCTCTGTTGCAAGCTTTTTTATTCGCGAATTATCTTTAAGTAAAGATAAAGTTAT
>Ga0209292_1006176_pt1 | contig 11902 bp, 9 predicted proteins | sample GOMGulsemesocosm_2_FD_184634 | JGI IMG/M metagenome (GOLD analysis project Ga0209292, IMG submission 184634) | Methane-oxidizing microbial communities from mesocosms in the Gulf of Mexico - GOM9C Gulf of Mexico (SPAdes) (version 2) | ecosystem: Environmental > Aquatic > Marine > Cold seeps...
GCGATGTATATTGCCCCTGAAGATAGAGTTAAAATATGGTAGTTAAAGCCTAGCGATAAACTAGTGCTAACACTTAGCCATCAAGCTCAGTATAAAATCAGGTAATTAAAATTTTATTCATTTTTTTATCGATAAAATGTTAATAAAAAAAGCAGCTTAGGCTGCTTTTTTTATCCTTTAACAAACCGTTAACACAACTGCTATTGATAACCACTCTCATTTACATTAATATATCGCTATTAATTTAAACACTTTTTCAAGGGGTAACAATGTACGTTTGTATTTGTCATGGCGTTACAGACTCACAAATTGAAACGGCTATCGACAATGGCGCGCATACCATAAAGCAACTTAGCGAAGAGCTAAAAGTTGGCTCTCAGTGTGGTAAATGCTGTCAGTGTACAAAAAAAGTGCTTAACAATAAATTAATGCAAATTGCTGAAGCCACGCCATGCGTTGCCTAACTTGTATTAGTTGTCGTTAATTGTATAGATTATAGTCGCTCTGCAAATTAATCATCCATCATCGATTGTAAATAATTTTCTAAACCAGCATGATCAATTAAATATTGCTGTGCTTCTATCCAATCAATTTGCTCTTCAACATTTTCGAGTAAATCTTCAACGCAATCACGACTAATATAATCACCTTGCAGTTCAGACGCTTTAATGACTTCTTGAAGCACGGCACGAGATCTGTGCTCTAACGCTAAATTAGCCGCAATCATCTCCGGGGCATTTTCACCAATGTTTAATCGACCTAAATCTTGTAAGTTAGGTAAGCCTTCGAGAAAAAGAATGCGTTCAATTAAATCGTCCGCTTGCTTCATTTTTTCGATAGATATTTTATAATCTGCTTTATTTAATTTATTTAACCCCCAATTTTTATACATCCGCGCATGTAAAAAATATTGATTAATTGCGATTAACTCTACTGCTAATGCTTTATTCAATAGGTTAATAATGTCTTTATTGCCTTTCATGATAACATCCTCAACAATTTGTTTTAGCTCGCACAGCGGCTAAACACTTTTACCCATTTGTGATTGAATATAATTATTCAAGCCAATTTTATCAATGAGTCCGAGCTGCTTCTCGAGCCAATAAACATGATCTTCTTCGGTATCTTCCAACAATTTTTCTAGCATTTCACGACTTTGATAGTCTTGCTCTGCTTCGCATAAACTGATGGTTTCTTTTAATGCGGCAACCACTTCCATTTCGAGGATCAAATCATTTTTGATCATCGACGGTACATCAGAGCCTATTAACAAATCGCGTCGATCTTTTAAGTTCGGTGTTCCCTCTAGAAATAATATCCGTTTAATCAATGCGTCGGCATGAGTTATTTCTTCTTCCATTTCATGGTTGAGTTGTTCGTATAATTTATCTAAGCCCCAATCATCATACATCCGAGAATGGGTAAAGTATTGATCTATAGCGGCAAGTTCGTTATGCAATAAACCATTAAGACTTGCGATTACCTTGGCGTTACCTTTCATTATCTGATCCTCGTTAGCATATCTATTCTAACTGTAGTTCGAGATTAATAATCCGCCAGTAAATAACACATTTTTTAACATATAAGTCATTCTAATATAAAGGATTTAACGATTAACAATCATTATCATTTACGCTTGCATTTAGACGTCTATACCTCTAGCGCTTGCAAGTGATTGAGTTATCAAGATACAATAGCGCCGCTTTAGGGAATGGGGTGTAATAATGTCTTTTATTATGAGTCCTCAACTGTACCCGCAACTGTAAATCACTTTTTCTCACTGTAGTTAACGATGATAAGTCAGATACCTAACGCCTAAATACACTACAATCAATGCTATGCGTGCGGGAACACACCAGTAATTTATGTCGAAACAATTACAAGTTAATCAGCTTAATTGGCGGATTAATGACAAATCGATTTTACAAAATATCTCCTTTGACGTTAATCGAAGAGAGATCATCGGTATTATTGGACCTAATGGCGCCGGTAAAACTAGCCTATTGCGCTGCATTACCAACCAAGTTAACGGTGCTCGTCATGCTTCGATGTCTGGTGATATCTATCTCAACCACAAATCAATTTCTGGCTATAGCGCAAAAAAATTAGCTCAACACTTTGCCGTGGTAGCGCAAAAGTCTGAGCCTATTTTTTCATTATCTGTCATTGATATCGTTAAGATGGGACTGTTACCTCACCAAAGTTTATTCGCAATCGACAGCGACTATGACAAAGAGCAAATTCAATTGGCGCTCAAAAAGGTAGGCTTAACTACAGCGAGTAATAAACGTTATCACCAGCTTTCTGGTGGCGAGCAACAACGAGTGCTTATTGCCAGAGCATTAGTACAAAAAGCACAAATACTGATTTTGGACGAGCCCACTAACCATCTTGATGTCTATTATCAACACCAAATTCTACAATTAATTACCCAGTTAAATATCACCGTGATCATGACCGTGCATGATTTAAATTTGGCCAGTCAATATTGCCAGCGGCTGTTACTGTTAAATGAAGGACAACTGATCGCGGATGGCACGCCTAAATCGGTACTTACCGAAGAACAACTCAGCCAAGTATTCAAGCTCGATTGTGCGGTAGAATTAATGAACAAAAGTACTAATAAAAACACTCAGCAAAATACCACGCCAAGAGTGTTCTTTTCTTTACCTGTGCCCGTGAAAAGTGACGCGAACCTAGGGGCAACTCATGACTAAATTATCTTTGTTACTAGCTGCACTGTTCGGTTTTATGTTGCTATCAATCATTGCAAGTCTCAATATTGGCCCAGTATTACTCAGTAGTAAGCAAGTGTTCCAGTGTTTACTCGGCAACTGCAATGATCAAATAACCACTATGGTGGTGTGGCAAGTACGCGTACCGAGAGTATTAGTGGCGTTAGTCGCAGGTATGGGTTTAGCCATTGCGGGCGCAATACTGCAAAATACCACTCGAAATCCATTAGCCGATCCTTACCTTTTTGGTATTGTTTCAGGTGCGGGGTTGGGCGCGACCATAGCGAACATAACCTTAAGCGAGCAACTGGCTATCGCCCTACCGCTAGCTGCATTTCTCGGCGCCTTATTTGCAATAAGCATAGTCGTGGTTATCGCTAAAGTTGTGCAGCGGATGGAGCAGCTATTACTTGCCGGCGTTGCTGTCTCTTTTATGTTAGGTGCTACCACCCAATTTTTACTTTATTTTGGTGAACCCTTTGCTACAAACCGAGTACTTTTTTGGTTAATGGGTAGCCTCGCCAGAGTTGAAATGGGCAATTTTTATATCATCAGTGCGGTGCTGCTGTGCTCTTTACTTTGTATTGTCGCATTACACCGCCATATCGATGCCTTGTTATTAGGCGATGAAAGTGCCGCCAGTTTAGGAGTTAACGTCGATAAATTAAGGCTCTTAATGCTAGGGCTATGTGCAGCCCTGAGCGCCACTATTGTGGCTTATTGTGGCGGTATAGGTTTTGTTGGCTTGATGATCCCGCATATTGTCAGGCACATACTCGGTGTGACTACCTTAAAATTGGTGTTAGGTAGCGCATTGATTGGTGGTTCATTTCTTATTTGGGTAGATATTATTGCTCGCTCAGCATTAACCGATGCTGAAATTCCTATTGGTATTATTACCTCAGCATTAGGCAGTGTTTTCTTCCTGTTTATTATGATTCAAAGCCGCCATTCAACTTAGTAATAAGTTAAGACAATACAAGGTAACCATTATGACTGATAAAAAAGAACAGCATAAAAAACGGATGCAATCAGTAAAAGAAAAAGTTGATCAACGTATTGAACAAGCACAAGAAGAGCGTGGATTAGTTATTGTCATTACTGGGAACGGTAAAGGTAAATCAACCTCAGGCTTTGGCACTATTGCCCGTGCCGTAGGCCATGGTTTAACCGCTGCAGTAGTGCAATATATAAAAGGTACTTGGGCGTGTGGTGAACGTAATTTACTTGAAAGTGCCGGTGTGAACTTTGACGTAATGGCAACCGGATTTACCTGGAATACTCAAGATAAGGCACAAGACATTGCTGCCGCGCAAAAAGTATGGCTAAAAAGTAAAGCATTGCTGGTTGATAGCAACATCGATGTTATTTTACTCGACGAAATTACCTATATGCTGGCATACAAATATATTGATGTTGATGACGTTATTACAGCATTAAATAACCGACCTAAAAATCAACATGTAATCATTACTGGAAGAGCCTGTCACCGAGCTATTATCGAGTTAGCTGATACTGTGAGTGAAGTGCAATCGGTCAAGCACGCCTTTGATAATGGCGTTAAAGCACAGCAAGGTATTGACTGGTAATCATTATGACCGCTAACGACATTAAAAATATTACCAATGCTATGACCAAAACTATCACAAAAACAGTGACAGTTAATGCCTTAACCTTATTAATACTCATGGTATTACTGATTCTGACACCAAGCGCCGATGCTCGAAGCATCAGTGACTATCTCGTTGAGCATGAGCAACGTAGTGAACCTAACATTAGTAATAATAGTACTAATAACCTTGATACTAATAAGCTTGATACTAGTAACGTTGACGCTCACAGCACCGCTAAACCGACCATTATCGCGCTGTCCCCCCATATTGTAGAGATGCTTTATGATATTGGCGCCGGCGAACAAATTATTGGCACGACTACTTTTGCTGATTATCCTGAGCAAGCAAAGCAGATCCCGGTGATTGGTAACTACTTGCGCTTACAAATAGAAAAGGTAATAACCTTACAGCCTGATTTAATTATTGCCTGGAAAAGTGGTAATCCTAGCGATGATCTTGCGCGGTTGCAGCAGCTTGGCTTTAAGGTGATTTATTCTCAACCTAATTCGTTTGCCGATGTTGCTAAAGAAATGCTTGTGTTTGGCGAGTTCACCGGGCACAAAGTAACCGCAGCACGTAAAGCAAACAACTACTTAGCCAGTTTAAATGCTCTTAAAACACAGTATCAGCACAAAGAAAAAATCACTGGTTTTTATGAATTATGGTCACGACCGCTAACCACAGTAGCCAAAGGTAGTTGGCCGCAACAGTTTTTATCACTGTGTGGCGTTAAAAACCCTTTCGAAGATATAGCGACGCCCTACCCGCAGATCAATATTGAATCGGTACTGAAAACGCCAATTCAGCTGATTATTCAGCCATTATCTGAAAACCAAACGGATAAACAGGCGTTTAACTGGCACGACTGGCCAGTGATCCCGGCGGTAAAAAACAAACAAATCATTCAACCTGACGCTGACGCCATGCATCGCATGACCGTACGCAGCTTGAATGAATTACAGCATTTGTGTGCAAGCATTGACCAAACACGGCAATGGCTGCAAAACAATAACGCGCTCTAATGAACAATGATGTTTACTTGAGCATACAGACTATTTTAGGTGTTGGTATTTTTCACTATGAGCATACCAATTAAACGGGAAGTAAGTACAAATCTTACGCTGCCCTCGCAACGGTATATTGCAGTATGAGCTAATAGCAATACTGCATAAAGTCCGGAGACCGGCCTAAAATAACATTAATTTTTGTAAGTACGGTGGGTGCTTATAATTGAGGATAACATGAAAAAATCACTTTTAGCGCTTAGCATTACTAGCGCACTGATCTCATCTATTACTTTAGCTGATGAACAAGCAACAGAAAGCATCATTATTACCGCAAACCGCACTGCGCAAAACGCTGCTGACATATTAAGCAGCGTGCAAGTTATTAGCCGTATTGATATTGAATTTTCCTCTGCAAGTTCTGTTGCTGAATTACTTAGTGAAGTAAATGGCCTACAAATCACTCAAAATGGTGGTGCAGGGCAGGCAACTTCATTATTTAGCCGTGGCACAAATTCCGGACATACTCTAGTGGTTGTCGATGGTCAGCGCATTAGCTCTGCCACTTTAGGTCAAGTAGCTTTCGCCGACTTAGCACTCGAACAAATAGAACGAATAGAAGTGATTAAAGGACCGAGAGCCGCTCTTTGGGGATCAGATGCTATTGGTGGCGTAATTCAAATATTTACCCGCCAGCTATCAGCAGGTGAAGTAGTGGTAGAGCTTGGTCTAGGCAATGATAGACAAAGACAAGCGACTGTTAGTACTGCTTTTGCCCACGGCAATGGGAGCACTACCGTGACGGCATCTGCCAAGTCAAGTGACGGTTATGATGTTTTTACAGAAACTGATGACGATAAAGATGGCTATAGTCGTGAAAATTTATCATTCATTGGTCAACAACAATTTAACGAAGCATGGCAAGTAAAATGGTTAGGTAAATATAACCAAGGAGAAAGTGAATATGATGCATCTTTCGGCGCTAATCAAAGTTCATTTGATACTTTTCAATGGCAACTGTCGGCTAATCAAAATTTAGATAATTGGTATCAAGAGTTTTTTCTTGGTCAACAAACGAATAAAAGTATAAGTTTTGGTAATGGAACGACAGAAAAAGACGGTGGCTTCTTCGAAACTCAACGTACGCAAGCTTCATGGTTAGCGAATTATCAGTTTACTGAGCAATTAAACTCCAGTTTTGGCGTTGACCTTATCAAAGAAGAAATTGATGCTAAAACAAGCTTTTTAATTAAGCAACGTAATATAAGATCAGCCTTCACACAATTAGCCTATAACGATGATGTTATTATCTTGGATGCAGCCTTCAGATATGATGATATCGAGAATGTCGATAGTGAAATCACCTACAATTTAAGTGCAGGCTTAAAAATTAATAATGATTCATTAATGAGCCTAAACATTGGCACTGGCTTCAAAGCTCCTAGTTTCAATGATCTATATTACCCCAATGACGGTTGGTCATACGGTAATCCAGATCTTGTTGCTGAAACCTCTAGAAGTATAGAGCTGCTAGTCAAAAGTACGATTGTAGGTATTGATACTAATTTAAGCATTTATAAAACAACCATTGATAACTTAATTGAGTGGCTTCCAGATGTAAATTTTGCTTATAACCCTGTGAATGTTAATCAAGCAGTAATTAAAGGAGCTGAATTAACATTAGCAACTGAACTACTAGGATTACAACACCAAGTACAGTTAGGGTATTTAGACGCACGCGATAAATTAAGCGGTGATGCCTTAATTCGCCGAGCAAAAAATACTGCGAGCTACCAAGTAAGCCAAAGTTGGGAGAGCTTAAGTCTACTTGCTAACGTAAACTATCAAGGTAAACGAGAAGATAGCGAATGGCCAAGTACTGTCACTTTACCTAGCCATACCACCATTAATGTAAGTGCTTCATATAAAGTAAATGATGATTGGGAACTGGGGTTGAAAGTTAACAACTTGTTAGATAAAGAATATGTCACCAACAATCATTATATTGGGCAACCATCTCAGTACTTATTAACTGTAAGCTATCGTAAATAGATAGCCGACACTTAGCTTAGTTGTTGAATCAAGCAAGCGTCTTTCTTTGTAGAAGACGCTTTACTAGCCTTTAATGTTATTCCTGCTTCACGCAACTTGCCCACATCTGTTGATTATAGTACGCCATAAAAGTGATTAACGTCTTTCGAGCAGTTCGCTCTTGCTCACTGCGGATGACATCACCCGTGCCTGGCTGATACTTAGTGCCGCACTTAACTATTGCTGTATCAATATCTTTAGCCAAAATTCCAGGAGCATTGAATCCCCGGGTCGTGGTGATTAATAATCGGTAATCTTGAGCGTTCTTTGCCTCTATCAGTGAATTGGATTGTTCACTTGAGAGCGGCGGTGCAGAATTCAACGGGGCGGTACTTATATCAGCAGGATTTACGGCATTAATATCAACTTGGCTGTTAGCCTGCTCTGCCGATTGCACACTGCCAGTTTTCTGTTGCTCGTCTATGGAGGCACAGCCACTCATTAATAAACTACACAGCAGCGTAAATATTAAGGTAATAGCGAGCTTTGGCTCTAATTTTAATTTCAAACAAGATAACCATTGTTTAGATGGACTAACAGTACAACTTAAAAAGTTAATCATGACGACTTCTCTTAACCGTTACTTTAGTAGCGGTTGTAGTAGCGATTGTAGCAGCGACTTTAACGGCAATAGTGTCTACGTACCGAACCCGGCGAACAACAAAGATAAGCCCTGCTGCTAATAACCAGAACACACTCCCTGAGGAACTACTCTTTTTAACTTCCGTGGTCGGCTCTGGTTCTGTCGGCTCTGGCTCTGTCGGTTCTGGTTCTGTCGGTTCGGGCTCCGGCTCAGGTTCTGGCTCAATAACTTCTGTCACCGTGATAGTTGCAATAAAAACATCGCTATTATCACTGCCAAACTGAGTACGTAAACTGACACTCAATGTGCCAAAAAAGTCGCTGTTCGGGGTAAGGGTATTTTCCGATACTGTATAGTTATCACCTGCAACAATCACCAAACTGGTTGGTGTCTGACAACGATAGCTGAACATACTGGTGTTCAACGTTATACTCTCCCCTTGCTCTATTGCCAAGGCTTGTTGTGCTGTAATGCCAATATCATCCGCAACCGTATTTTTACTCACCGTAAAGTTACCGCTATTGACCGCGAAAAATATATTATCACTACAAGCAACTTTCACTCTAGCATTTGCGCTATCAATACTTCCATCACAAAAAGGTGCTAAAGAAATATTCGCATTGCCACTGTTGGTAATATCTGACGCCAAATTATGCTCAAAAGTATTACCACCATCGGTAGAGAGTGAAATATCAACTGACGCACAACTTATTGGGCTAGTGTCCGTTTGCGCTACCTGCCAGCTAATTGCTTGCTGATTTGATACCCAAGTATCACTGCTTAGCGGGCTATTAACGGCAAAAGCCTCTCCGGTATTGACCACGGTTAATACGTTGTCATCGTAACTAACGCCACCTTGATCATCACGTACCAATAGTCGAAAATTTATGGTTCTATCGGTGGTCGGTAATACCTCACCTATCGATGAAGTATTTGCTAATACATCATCTAATTTCGGTAAGACTCTATTACTAGTGCTCACCGGTGACCACGCACGAAATAATGGTCTTGAGCCATCATCAATGTGTTCCGCATTTGATGAGCTCTCAGTACCTAAGTCAATTTGCTCCCAGCTATACGTTAAAACATCATTGTCTTCATCGGTGGCACTACCAATTAGTTCAAATGGCGTATGAGCTGGGATGGTGTAATCATTACCCGCATCGACAATAGCGGTGTTATTAACTGCAGATGCGGTAGTACCACAACGCCGACCATTGCCCGTAATAATAAAATCAGTGATGGTTTCAATCGACTTACTATGAAAATAGGCATCTGAGCTGCCTTGTAAATTTTCATTTCCACAAAGGCCTGCATAACCCATAATAGTTGAGCCACTGCCGACCTCATAAGCTGCATTCCCAATGCGGTTGCCTGAACACCCTGATTTGGTGCCATTAAAAGAGTGATTGGCACCAAATTGATGACCAATTTCATGGGCAACATAGTCAATATAAAAAGAGTCGTTGTTAGGTCGGTTAGCACCCGTTACGCCATTACCTTTATTAAAAGTAGAACATACTGCACCAAGTACTGCTAAGCCGCCGCCTCGAGTACTGACAATATGGCCAATATCGTAATTAATATTACCGATAATACCGTCAATGACATCGGTATTAAGGTCACCATCATCACTGTTATTTTCAAAAGGGTCAGTACTGCTATTAGTAAAAATCAATTGGTCATTGTCGGCAACTAATTCAAGTTTTACCGCTAAATCACGTTGATATACTTCATTTAAACGATTCACTAAAGTGATAATTTCAGCCATGGCACTATCAACAGTACCGCCATTATAAGCGGTATATTCTGCGGCCGCCGAGATAGCAAGCCGATACGTCTTTATCGCGCTTTGGCTGGGGGAACTTTTGGCACTTTTCCCACTGGTTTCAACGGTTTCAGCGCTAATTGCATTATCCATTTCATTATAAAGGCCCCGTGACTGTTTCGGCGGATGAAATTGATAATCACCTCGTTCAGTGAGTTGTGTTTTCTTACCAATATAGCTTGAATAACTGCCTTGCTGGCTAAAATCACGTACTAACGTTGAGGATTTCGCCGCTTTACTGTGGTTATTGCTATCAGTTATAGCAGCTACTAACGCGGTTTCAGGCTCAATAAAGATCCACTGCCCTTGATACAGAAACATGCTATGAAAACCGTTGGGGGTAATATCGAAACGACCATGATGAGCTGGATTATTAACTTCCACGCCAGTATAGGTTTTTATCTGGCTATACTTCGTAGCAAGATCAGGCGCCATAATCCCGCTAGGGGTTAAGATAAAATCAACCAGTTCACCATTGGGTAACGGCAAAGAGAGGGTAATGCTGCCCTCGTTATTGAGTAGTAAAGTACGTAGTTGCTCTGGCTCAGTAGTAAAGGTTGTGGCTGTATTTGCTATGTCATCTATGCTGCTAGTAACTAACGATTCAGAAAATTTAGCTGAAGCTTCGGTTAAAGGTTTAGCCGCCATAGTTGGGTGCCACGCTTTAAATTGGCTTTGGTGTTGAGGAGTTTCTTGCGCGTTAATATTGGTAAAATAACAAGAAAATATTGCAAGATAACACCAAACCACTTTTCTATTCATTTAATCCACCTAGAAACAACAATGACAACAACAATAATGACAGTAGCAATATAGCAAACTCATCGCTTAGTATAAGTTAAAGCTAAGTTAAACACATAAAAAAACCACAAATAACATTTGTGGTTTTTATTTACTTTCTCGATTGCTGGAACCTAATAATTAACGCTAGCTAGATTAATATAAGCGAATATTCATCCGGATCTGCTATCTATTCTTTTACAGCATTATCACTAAACAGCATCGTTTTAATGGCGTTAATGCCGCGCTTAATAAGTTGACGTAGATCTTCAACAATCAAATACAGGCTTGGAATAAATATTAAGGTCACTATGGTGGCAAATAGCACCCCAAACGATAACGATACCGCCATCGGAATGACAATTTGTGCTTGGGCACTAGTTTCGAAAAAGATGATCGGCACTAAACCGATAAAGGTAGTTAACGAGGTTAGCAATATTGCTCTAAAACGTTTGGTACCTGCGTGTATTACGGCATCTTTTAATCTGATACCGCGTTTTCTGGCATTATTAACATAATCAACCATCACTAAGGAGTCATTCACTGCAACCCCGGCAGCGGCTAAAATTCCCATTATCGATAATGCACTCAAATCCATCCCTAAGATAAAATGCCCCATTACAGCACCAATCACCCCAAATGGGATCACGACCATAATCATTACCGCTTGAGAGTAAGATTTTAATGGGATCGCTAACAGTGAAAAAATCACCATTAACGAAATAACAAAATCTCTAAACTGATCACCGGCACCATCCATTTCTTCCTGAATACTGCCAGACAATTCACTTTTTACTAGCGGATATTCTCTGAGTAACTGCGGAATAAAATTATCACGGATATCGTTGGCAACTTCAAAGGGCTCGACCTGCTCAGCATCAACACTTGCCCAGACATTAATGGTACGGTTACCATTTTCACGGCGAATACTGTTAACACCCTCAACCAAGGATATTTCAGCTAATTCTGATAAAGGCAACTCTGCCCCATTCGGTGCCTGGATCATGACATCTTCAACATGCCCGAGGCTACTGCGCTGCTCAAGCGGATAACGTATCATGACTTTGATTTCTTCACTGTCTCGCAAAATACGCTGAGCTTCTAAACCATAAAAACTATAATTCACTTGTGAAGCTATATTGGCTAACGATAAGTCTAAACTATCGGCTAACGGCTTAAGGTTTAACTGCACTTCTTTGGCACTAGTTTGACGTGAATCATTAACATCACCAACCCCTTTAAGGCTGTTCAATTTAGCTTTTAATTGC
>Ga0209292_1006177_pt1 | contig 11900 bp, 7 predicted proteins | sample GOMGulsemesocosm_2_FD_184634 | JGI IMG/M metagenome (GOLD analysis project Ga0209292, IMG submission 184634) | Methane-oxidizing microbial communities from mesocosms in the Gulf of Mexico - GOM9C Gulf of Mexico (SPAdes) (version 2) | ecosystem: Environmental > Aquatic > Marine > Cold seeps...
TTCCAAGAATCTTTTAAAGTACTGATATTGAATTTAGGTGTACGAACAAATTCACTTTTCTTTCCTCTATGTCCTTCTAAAACAGCTAATGAGTTGTGTAAAGAGAATCCCATTGCAATTGAAAAGAACGAAAAGAAATGACCGATATAATTAAAGAAATTTTTGAATCCTTTTCCGTTGAGGTTTCTGTACATAAACCAGTAACACACAAAGAATATTAAGGTGCTCATAACAAAGAAACTCATTACTATAAAGTAAGATCTGAAATGACCGTAGTAGTTTTTAATATATAACATTGGGATGCTTAAAATAGCAACCACAAATACATTTAAAAACATGGTACTATTTAATAAATGCATTACTCCGTGAAACTTAGTTTTAAACGAAAGCTCTTTAGATTTTACAACGCGCTTAAACATTTTCTGAAAGTTTTCAGCACCACCTTTATTCCATCGGAATTGTTGTGAGCGAGCAGCACTAATTACAACTGGTAATTCAGCAGGTGTTTCAACATCAACAAGGTATTTAAATCCCCAGTTTTTTAATTGTGCTCTATAACTTAAATCTAAATCTTCTGTAAGTGTATCACCTTCCCAGTTTCCAGCATCGTAAATACATTCTTTACGCCATAAACCAGCAGTTCCATTAAAGTTGATAAAGTGTCCTTTACTATTTCTACCTACTTGTTCTAAGGTGAAATGAGCATCTAAAGCAAAAGCTTGTATTTTAGTAAGTAATGAATAGTTTCTGTTGATATGCCCCCAACGTGTTTGTACTACTCCAATTTTTTCATCTTTAAAATGAGGGACAGTTAATTTTAACCAGTTTTTTTGAGGCAGGAAATCAGAATCAAAAATAGCAATGAATTCTCCTTTTGCGATTTTCAGTCCTTCTTTTAAAGCGCCAGCTTTAAAACCCTCTCTGTTTTCTCTTCTAATATGAACAATGTCTAAACCAGTTTCTTGTAATGCTTTTATATGAGCAGCATTACTTACAACGGATTCATCAGTAGAGTCATCTAAAACTTGAATTTCTAATTTTTCTCTAGGATAGTCGATTTCAGAAATATTATTCAATAATCGTTCAACTACATATAGTTCATTGTATAGAGGTAGTTGTATGGTGATATAAGGGACTTCATTTGGATTGTTTAAATCAAATTGAGGGCCGTGTTTCTTGTTCTTTTGTGCTTTTAAGTAATTGACAAGCAAGTTTAGTTGCGCTAATGCGTAAAATAAAATGATTACTAACGATACTGAGTATATCGCCATAATGAAGTATGAACCGTATAATATTGCTTTATCCACTGTTATTTGAGGCTGTATTTAAATATCCAAGTTAAAATTTTAACGCCAGCAAATATAGAACCTTTTATTGTACCTGACACCTTTGAAATACCAATTCTTTTTTTATACCTAACGGGTATTTCTATATAGGATAAATTGGTCTTCAATGCTTTGAGTTGCATTTCTACAGTCCACCCATAGGTTTTGTCAACCATATTGAGTGTTAATAGTTTATCATATTTAATTGCTCTAAATGGACCGAGGTCAGTGAATTTCGCTTTAAAAAAGAGTTTCATCAAAGTACACGCAAGCCAATTACCAAAGATCTGTTGTGGTGTAACGGAATCTTTTTCTCTAAGTTCAGGTACACGAGCACCAATTACTAAATCAATATCATCCGTAAGTATTGGAGCAATAATTTTAGTTAGCTCTTCTGGATAGTCGCTATAATCTCCATCTAAAAATACGATAATATCGGGCTTTTCATTTTGAGAAGCAATGTATTCCATTCCTTTTAGGCATGCATATCCATATCCTTTTTGAGTTTCTGTTAAAACTGTTGCGCCTGCATTTTTAGCAACGGCTACAGTATTGTCAGTTGAGTTATTATTAATAACTAGTACTTCGGAAACTTCTGAAGGAATTTCAGCTAGAACATTTGCAATAGAATCCTGTTCGTTATAAGCAGGGATAATTACCTTTATTATTGACATTTATGAATGGAGTGTTTTCAACAAAAATAAAAAAATTACAATGCTTCTTGTTTGTTTTGCGAGATATTTACTTGCGCTAAAAACAGATTATTGTTTTGTTGTATAGGAGTAGCCACACATCGTCGATTTTTAGGACAACGCATATAACTTGGTCTGCATGAGGATATTAGTAGTAGGGTAACAATAGCGCAAATGCTAATATATGTTTTTTTCATTTTAATCTAAGATATATGATTGGTAGTCAGTAATATACGTAAAAATCACTAATTAGTATTTATGTCTATAACAAAGCTATTTTAGGTATTTCATCAAATCTACATCATTTCCTAATAAAATGTCTGTTGGGTTTATGCGTCCACCCTCAGGTCCATTCTCCAGTTTAAGGACACCACGAGGACAAACTGCAGCACATACACCACAACCGACACAACTGGCACGAACTATATTTTCTCCTTTTTGAGCGTAAGCTCTTACATCAATCCCTTGCTCACAATAGGTAGAACAATTTCCGCAAGATATACATTGCCCCCCATTTGTGGTAATTCTAAAACGTGATTTAAAACGCTGTACAAGTCCTAAATATGCAGCTAATGGACATCCGAACCTACACCAAACTCGATTTCCGAAGATAGGATAAAATCCTGTTCCAATAACTCCGGCAAAAAAGGAGCCTATTAAAAGTCCATATACACTTTGAATTGATTGTGTGCTAATGCCTAATGCCCCTTTAGCTCCGCTAAAATATGTGTACAAGGTAATACCTGTCATTACTAATGCAAACACCAGCACACCGTGAACTATCCAGCGTTCAAATTTCCATGCTTTAAGAGATTTATCAGATAGCTGTCTGTATGGATCACCTAATGTTTCCGCTAATCCACCACAACCACATACCCATGAACAGTACCATCTTTTTCCAAAGAAGTATACCATTAAAGGAACGATTACAAGTGTTAATACAATTCCCCATACTAAAATGAATAAGCCAATTCCGCCGCTATTTGTAAGTTCTTTCAAATTCCATTTAAAGAAGAAATCATAATCTAACGGGAAGGCGTTTTTAAAATCATACCATGGCATTTGAAAACGAACCATGATTTCTGGGATTAAAAATGCAAATACAATTTGGAAAAATAGTACAGAAGTGGTTCGTAATATTTGGTATTTGTTATGGCGGTATTTGATATACATTCTAACAGCCATAACGATCATTACAACGCAATATAAAAACCCATATAAAAACCATTGTCCGGCAGGATTTCCACTAAGAAATTCACTAATAGGATCAACAATATAAGTCCAGTTAACAATATAGTCCGGAGCAAAATAGAGTAGCAAATAAAAACTAACTAGGAATATAAAAACAAACCAGCCTATCCAACCTCTGTTAGTTGCTGAATTTAAGAATACGCCGTTATTCTTTATTCCTTTTGGACCAAGTGTAATTACATTTGGAATGATATAAAGTAAAGCCCCTATAATCCCAAAGCCAAAGGTTAACCACCAAAACATTCCTTTGTTTTCTTTAATAAGTCCTGCGCCCGATTTTTTAGCAATGTTATAAGCAAAAACATGAGATTTACCCCATATTTTTTTTCCGTATTCTTTGTTCTTAACATGTGAGTTGTTAGCATTGTTTAGAGCGCTTCTTACACTTGAAGAAAAACTAAATGGATTAGAGAATTCTTTTCCAACAACATTAGTTTTCATGTCATTTATAAATAACTCACTTTTAATTCCTTTGTCCTTAACTATTTGTTCAAGTAGAGTAGGAGTTAACTCATATTTCCCTAAAAAAATAAGAGAGATAAAGAGCATTAATCCGATTAAGAATATGCCAAGCCCTGTATTTTGAATGTTTTTCATAGTTATGGTTTATGTTTTAGAGAAAATACGTTTCCAGCTTTTCTTTTTTAGTTGAATATTTGTGTCATTTTCTTGATTGAATTTTTCAACAATCTCTTTTTCGTGTAGCTTGTAGAACTCAGGGTCAAAATTAGCATCAGCTAAATGTTCTAATACATGTTCTACTGACTTTTTATCGGTTAGAATTTTATCAAAGAACTCATGACGCATGCGAATTCCAAAATTATTTATGCCAAGAAATTCATGCGTGTTTTTGTCGTAGTTTATATGTATACATTTTTTACCATCTTCATGTTCCCAATAAAATCGGGCTTCATTTTCTTTAGGTTGTGCCCATACCCAACCATAAGTTTGGTACTCAATATCAAAAAACTTAGCAGAATTAAACCAATGCCCAGGTTTGTACATTACACGATTGCCACAAAGGGTTTGTGCTAATGTTTCCCCCATCATTCGTCCTGTGTACCATACTGCTTCAATTGGCCTGCGTAGGTCAATTGCTTCATGTTGTTCGGCACAATCTCCGATTGCATAAATATTTGAGATATTAGTTTCTAAATATCTATTTACTTTTACCCCTCTTCCAATTTCAATTCCAGATACTTTTAAAAAATTGACATTCGGAGATACTCCAGCAGTTAAACCAACTAAATCACAAGTTATTTCTTCACCGGTTTCTGCTATTACAACAGATTTAGCATTACCATTTTCATCGGATTTTATTTCTTTTAAATTAACACCCAAACGTAAATCAATATGATTATCAGTAATTTCTCGATTTACCATAGCAGATTCTCCTTTTGGTAAAACTGCGTCCCAAAAGCTATTTTCTCGGACTAAGAATGTGGTAGGGATATTTCTACTATGCAACATTTCTGCTAATTCAATACCGATTAATCCGCCACCTACTATTATAGCACGTTTGCATGTTTTATTGTCTGGTGCATATTGCTCAATTTTTTCTAAGTCTTGTTTATGATACATGCCGGTAACACCATCCAGATCTTGTCCTGGCCAACCAAATTTGTTGGGTTTAGATCCAGTTGCAATAACTAACTTATCATACCCTAGAGCAGTCTCGTCTTCAAATACAATTTCGTTTTTTGATGTATTGATATTTGAAACATACTTTTTTACTAATTCAATTCTGTTTTTCTCCCAAAACCATTTTTCATAGGGTTGTGTATGTTCAAATTTCATGTGCCCCATGTATACATACATTAGAGCAGTTCTGGAAAAAAAATGGTCAGCCTCTCCAGAAATAACAGTTATTTTTTTATTACTGTTTTTTCTAACATGACGCGCACAGGTTATTCCTGATATTCCGTTTCCAATGATTACGATATGTTCTTCCATAGAAAATAAATTGATGTTGGATGAGTCGAGATTAAATATAAGAACTTAAAAAGAATATGGTTATGTAGTTAATTTAGATTAATTGTAAATTACTTAGTGTTAGCTAGCTGACATATTTTCTGTAATATAGGTAATAGCTTTGTAGTCAAGCAATTAATTTAATGTACTCATGAGAAAAATTACTTTTATATTTTTAATGTTATTTGGTGTTTTATCTGCCCAACAACAAAGAGAGGGAGCTTTTATAGCCGATGACCCTGGGACTTACCCAGTAAGCGGAACAGCTGCAATTCAATTTTTAAGTAATGGAACTAAACGTGTTATATTTAAAAATGATTTTTCAACGATTCAAGGTTTAAAGTTAGAGGTTTTTTTGTCTACAACGGCAAACATTACTACTGGGACTAATGTAAAAATTAGCACACAACAATTACAAGATGATAATGGAGGTACTGATATGAATGATCCTATAACTGGGTTTAAAATTTTCGAGGTACCAAATAGTGTAGTCATTACTGATTATAGTCATGTAATTATTCAATGTACACAGGCTAACCTGTTATGGGGTAGTGTTGCATTGGGGGCTAGTACAGCAGTAAACCATTGTGAACGAGAAGGTGTTTTTGTAGCAAATGACCCTGGGATATATCCTGTAAGTGGTTCTGCTAGAATAGAATTCTTAACTGATGGGACCAAACATGTTATTTTTGATAAGGATTTTGTTACAATTCAAGGGTTGCGATTAGAGGTTTTTCTTTCTAAAACGGGGATTTTAAATTTAGCAACCGATGTGAAAATAAGCACTCAACAATTGCAAGATGATAATGGAGGAACAGATATGAATGATCCAATTACTGGTTATAATCGTTTTATAGTACCAGCAAGTATAGAGTTAGGTGATTTTGATAATGTATTAATTCAATGCACTCAAGCAAATTTACTTTGGGGGAATGTAACTTTATCTTCAATACAAGGTTCTGGATGTGGTGTTTTGAGTATAGCAGAACAAGTATTAAGTGATCTTGTTGTTTACCCTGTTCCTGCAAGAGATAATATAACAGTTTCAAGTAGCGAAAATAAAGAGTTTACAGAAAATAAAGAGTTTACAGTAAGAATGACAAATGCTTTTGGAGCAGTAATACTGAATAATAGCCAAATAAGAACAAATAGTTCTATTGATTTGTCTAAATACCCAAGCGGTGTTTATTTTCTAGAAATAGGATTAGATGATAAAAAAAGTGTTAAACAGGTTATTATTAACTAATCAAGATTGTATTTTAGAAGAATAATTATTTTATATGAGTAAACATATTCTTCTTTGGTCTATAGTTCTAATTACAATTCAATTGTCATGTAAAGGACAAACTGAAGCAAAAATTAACGGAGTGTCTTTTGTTGCTTCTGGAGAGAAAGTAACCAATAAACACATAATTCCAGTAGTTAACTTAAATGCTAATTATGCAGCAATAATGCCTTTTGGTTTCTCTAGGAATTTGAAATCACCTTCAATAGGGTTTAATAGTGATCGACAATGGTTTGGTGAGCGAGCAGATGGTGTTGCGCAGTATATTAATGAGTTGCATAAAAATAATATTAAAACAATGCTCAAACCACAAATTTGGGTAATGAAAGGGGAGTTTACAGGAAAAATTTCAATGACTAATGAAGCTGATTGGTTAATGTTAGAGAAAACTTATACGGACTTTATACTGACTTATGCAAAAGTGGCTCATGAAAATAAAGTAGCTATCTATTGTATTGGTACAGAATTAGAATTATTTGTAAAACATCGTCCTAAATATTGGAAAGGATTAATACAACAAGTTAAAACTATTTATAAAGGAAAGTTAACTTATGCAGCCAATTGGGATGAATACCTAAAAACTACTTTTTGGAAAGAACTAGATTATGTTGGGATTGATGGGTATTTTCCGCTTTCAGATGCTAAAACTCCAGAAATTTCTGCTTTAAAAGAAAAATGGCAAAAACATAAACTAGTAATGGAAAAGCATTCCGATTCTTTGCAAAAGAAAATACTTTTTACTGAATTTGGCTATAGGAGTGTTGATTATGCTGCGGCTAAACCTTGGGAAGTAGATTATAATAAAACTTCAGTAAACCTTGATGGACAAGTGAATACTACACAAGCACTTTTTGAAGAGTTATGGTATGAAGAATGGTTTGCAGGTGGTTTCGTATGGAAATGGTTTATAGATCATGAGAATGTAGGTGGAGTTGATAATCCGAGGTTTACACCTCAAAATAAACCAGCTGAAGAGTTAATTCGTTCTTTTTATTTTAAGGTAAAGGATTAAATTTTTTTAATAAAATCATGTAAGGAAGTTTCCCTAGCTAAGTTCATTTTTTTTCTCAAATTATACCTATAGTTATCTACACTTGCCCTAGTTATATTTAATTGCATTGCAATTTGTTTAGAGCTCAAATTTAAATGAATAAAAGCTGCCACACGTTTCTCTTTTTCAGTAAGAGCTGGGTATAATTCACTTAATTTATGGTAAAAAGCATCCTTAGTATTATTTGCTACAGAATAAATCGCTACCTTTTCTGAGTTTTGCTCTAAAGTGCTATTGAGGAATAGAATAAGGTCATTAAGCTTAGTGTTTTTAGATTTTTCAATAAGTTTTAATGAGTTAATCTTCTTTTTAATGTTAAGTAATAAGTCATTTTTTTCTGAAATATTTAGAGCGAAATCAGTTATTTGCTTGTTTTTAAATTTGAGTTCATTTTCAGAATGTTGTTGTTTAACTACTTGAAGTTCTTGTTTGTTTTTCCATATTTCTTTTTTTCGTAGATAGATTAATGTAGAAATCACAAATAATGAGCCTCCTGCAATAATAAATAATCCATATACGAGACGTAAAGAATGAGTTCTTTCTTCAGAAATCACAAGTTCATTTTCTCTGTTTTTCAACTCTTTCTCTTTGTTCTTAAGGTCGTTTTTTACTTTTTTATACTCAAATTCAGCTTGTAAAGCTTCTGTTTGTATCGCTTTACGAACATCTATAATACTGTCTTGAATTTGATATTTCTTTTTTTGACTAGTTAGTGCTTTTTTGAAATTATTGTTTTTTTCATACGCATCTGTGAGACTTGTGTATATGTTTATTTTTTCTTTAGGGAATATATTGTTGTTAGTTTGGTTGAGGTGTGCTTCAATGGTTTTGATTGCTTTAGGATAGTTCTTTTTCTTTTTAAAAATTTCCGATTTTGCAATAACGATTTCAGATGTTGGAATGTTATACTCAGTAGCAATATACTCAGCTTTTTCAAGATAATCATTTGCTACTCTAAGTTTGTTTAATGCTATATATGCTCTTCCAAGGTATACATAGCTATTAAGTTCCCCAGCTTTATATTGTATGGCAATTGCTTTCTCTGATGCTTCTTCTAAAGAACTTATGGCTTCATTATATTGATTGCTCTCATAATAAGCAATACCAATATTTATATTACATGCAGTAGTGCTAAAATCATCAGTCTTTTCAATATAAATAGCTTTTGACATTTCATAATACTCAACTGCTTTGGTGAAATTTTCTTGTTCAGCATATACTGCACCCAAAATATTATAGCTATCAGCTAACGAAGATGTTTGATCATTGCTCTTTGCATAAGGTATGGCTTCGTTTAAATATTTCATAGCGATAAGGTAATTGTCTATCTCCAAAAACAAATAAGCAATATCATTAAGTATAACAGCTTTTACTTCGTTGTTTTCAAATGAAGATTTTTTTAAGGCTCCAGAGTCATACATTTCTTTCGCTTTAAATAAGTATTTAAATGCTTCGTCTTGTTTTTTGTTTTCAATTTTAATTGATGATAAAAGGCGATAACAGTTCCCTATTTTATAGTTGTGAGCATTACCTATTGTATAATACTTAATTGCTTTTTGCGCTAAAGTATCGGCTTCATTAAATTTTCTTCTTGTATAGTTGGCCCAGGCAAGTTGATTGTATGAGTTAGCAATTCCTAAGTCATATTCAATTTTCGTAGCTAGATGTAATGATTCAGTAGCATAATATAATGTTGAATCTGTTTTTTTTCTTTTATACTGAATAGCTAATTGAATTAGTAAACTAACTTTAATACTATCGTTTTGTTCTTTTGCGACTAGCTGTTTTATCATTTCTGTTTTTGATTGAGCGCTAATCATTTGCGTAAAAAACAGCAATAAAAATATAGTGAAGTATTTTTTGTAACTCATAAGGGGTAAATAATTGACAATAAGCGGCTAATGTACTGTTATATTATATTTTTATGAAATGAAAACTTGCTAATATGATATTTTTATGAAATAGAATTCTGTTATTTATTTGATGTTGATAGTAATTTTGCAGCAAAACAATAACAGATGAAGAAATTATACTTTTTATTTTTTATTGTATTTGGATGCTATTTTAATTTGATTGCTCAAGTTGGTATAGGAACAACTTCACCAGATACAAGTGCAGCTTTAGAACTCTCAAGTTCTAGTAAGGGATTGTTAATTCCTAGAATGACACAAGTAAATAGAATAGCAATATCAAGTCCCGCTACTGGTTTACTAGTATATCAATTAGACCTTATAAAGGGGTATTATTATTTTGACGGAACTATTTGGAAAACATTTAGTGGTTCTGGTTGGGATGTGTCAGGTGATGCAGGTACAATAACCGGGGCTAATAAAATAGGAACTTTAGATGCTCAAGATGTTGTAATTGTTACGAATGATACAGAAGCTATAAGAATTGATACTAATGGTAATGTTGGTACAGGAACACCAAGTCCAACAGAAAAATTACATATTGTTGGCGCCTCACCTGTTTTTAGATTTGAAGACGGAAATGAAGGTGCTGGAAAAGTATTAATAACTAATGCATCAGGTGTGGTTTCTTGGGGTACAATTCCAACTGCGGGTTTAGATAATGATTGGATGTTTTTTAGTGGTAGTACATTATCAGATGAAATCTATCATACTGGAGGTGTCGTTTTTGGAAGAACTGGAACTACAGCAAATCAACTAGATGTAGATAATGGCTCCACTACAGGAACTACTTTTGGTTTAGGAAATGAAGAGTATATAGAAGATGGTAATAATGAAATAATGTTTAGTCATGATATCAAACCTGATGAAAGCAATTATACTTTTGATTATGCTAACTATCTGGGAGATGCTGTAGATAGATACAACACATTGTACACAATAAATACCCCCATAACCACCTCAGATAGAAGGGAGAAAAAGAATATTACAGATTTAAATTATGGTATAAAAGAAGTACTACAATTAAGACCTGTAACATATAAATGGAAAGAAGAAAAGGTAGGTACAAGTAAATTGAAGGATACCGATAAAAGAGAAATACTGGGTTTAATCGCTCAGGAGGTACAAAAAATTGTTCCAGAAGTAGTACATGATATGGAATGGAGGGCGATAAAATACAAGAAAGATGTTTATGAAAAAGTAAAAAGAGATAGGCTTGGGATGACTTTTGCAGAATTACTACCTGTACTAATCAAAGCAAAACAAGAACAACATCAAGAACTTATAGCGCTACAAAAAGAAAACTCAATCTTATTAAATAAGGTATTGGCGTTAAAAGCAAAAAAGAATTAAATTATGAAATGTTTATTAAAAATTATTTTAGTTTTATGTGTAAGCACGCCTCTTTTTGCACAGGTTGGTATAGGAACTACTACACCAGATACCAGTGCTGCTTTACAAATTAATAATACCAATAAAGGGATACTAGTGCCTAAAATGACACAAGCGCAACGTATTGCTATAGTATCACCTGCGATAAGTTTGTTAGTTTTTCAAACAGACGGAACAGCTGGGTTTTATTATTACAATGGTAGTGCATGGGTAACTTTTGGAGGAGGTTCAATTTGGAGTCTTTCAGGAAATTCAGGTACGTTACCTTCATCAAATATGTTGGGAACTACAGATGGTATAGATCTGAGTTTAGTAGCTAACAATGCAGAAGCGATACGAATAACTTCAGATAAGAAAACCGGAATTAATACAACAACACCTGTTGCTACTTTACATGTTGTTGGAACTAATCTTGTTGCAAAAACACCTGCTATACGAATACAGGATGGGAATGAAACAACTGGATATGTACTAACTTCAGATGCAAATGGGAATGGTACCTGGGTTGACCCAACAACAGCACCTGGGTCTGATGATGATTGGGCATTTGCAAGTGGCTCAACAAATACAGATCCTATTTATAGAATAGCAGGTATAACAATTGGAGATGACTCTGTGCCTGGTACAACATATTTTTCAGATCCTCTTTTACACATAAAAACCGAACCAAGTTTTTTTCCACGACCAGATGCATATTTGGGCTTTGGTTCCAATTCAGTTCTTTCTAATCGTGATCCTCAAGAGGTGGTTATAAGCAATAATCTTGTTCCTAAAACTAATAATAGTATTGATATTGGTGATGCGATATATAGCTGGGAAAAAATAGAAGCAGTAAATACAAATGTTTCTACTTCAGACAGGAGAGAAAAAATGGAAATTCAACCACTTAAGTATAATTTATCTACATTAATGAAGTTAAGACCTGTAACTTATATTTGGAAAAAAACAAGCTACGGAAAAACAGTATTAAGAGATGATCAAAAAAGAACAAAAATCGGGTTTATTGCTCAAGAATTGCAAAAG
>Ga0209292_1006178_pt1 | contig 11900 bp, 10 predicted proteins | sample GOMGulsemesocosm_2_FD_184634 | JGI IMG/M metagenome (GOLD analysis project Ga0209292, IMG submission 184634) | Methane-oxidizing microbial communities from mesocosms in the Gulf of Mexico - GOM9C Gulf of Mexico (SPAdes) (version 2) | ecosystem: Environmental > Aquatic > Marine > Cold seeps...
GGGTTGTTCAACATTTTAACAACCTATAGATTATAGCTAACATTACGTTTAAACATTCACATCAATGTCTACTAATCGAGTGAGAGCTATGAACAAAAACACCAAAAAGTCCCAAAGAAAATTGAGTCGTACGATAACAGGTTTATCACTTTCTACGGCTCTACTTTCCACACTAATTATGTCATCTACTGCAACAGCAGGTGCATGGGTTGGTAAAGAAGGAAGCGGTTACGTAAAACTGGGTTTTGCAAATTTCACATCAGACACTTACCGAGGAAATAACCCTACGTTTAAAGAGTTTGATGGTGATAATACCTCGCTTTACGCTGAATACGGCCTAGGTAACAGTTTTTCAATTTATGGTTCTTTACTTCATCAATCTTACACACAAGAAGATACCGTTACAGGTATTAGTGAAGCAGAAGGTTTTGCAGATACTGAAATAGGTATTCGTTACCAGTGGCAAGCAAACCCATTTGTTTTATCGACATCGTTCTTAGTAAAAACCCCTTTCCTTTACGAGGAAGACGACGGTTTAGGCAATGCCCAAGAAGATTACGAAGCCAAAGTACTGATTGGTAAAGGCTTAGATGAATATGGCTATTTTGGTATTGAAATGGGTTACCGCTTACGTACTGGCGCACCGTCTGACGAATACAGATACTTAATTGAATATGGTTTCAACATCACTGAAAACGCATATTTTCGTACCAAGTTAGACGGTATTTTAAGTGCTGAAAACTCAGACGATAGTGGGTTAATTCTCAATACTAACTTATCAAATCCACTGGAATACGATTCAGGAAAACTTGAATTAACCACTGGTTACAACTTCAACAAAAACAGTGGATTAAAAGGTTTCGGTGTAGAGCTTACTTATACACAAGAAATATACGGAAATAACATCCTTGAAGGCGACAGCATTCAAGTAGGCATTACAAAGGTTTTTTAAACAATGTCGTTACTTAGCTTATTAATTATTGGTGTACATTTTTTCTTATTAGCGATTTTGTGCTTGTTTGGTTTGCATCGTTTTTCGATGGTTTTAAGGTGGTTTAAATACAGGAATTACAAACCTGCCACCCCAAAAAACTTTGAAGAACTTCCGCAGGTTACCGTGCAAATACCGTTATATAACGAACGACTTGTGGCTAAACGAATCGTAGACTCAATTGTCTTGTTAGACTATCCGGCGGATCGTTTACAAATACAAATAGTTGACGACTCAACAGATGATACATTTGATTTAATTGCTGAGCGTGTAAAACACTATCAGCAACAAGGTATTAATATTGATCACGTACATCGTACTAATCGCCAAGGTTATAAAGCCGGTGCACTTAAAGATGCAATGGACACCGCATCAGGTGAGTTTATTGCCATTTTCGATGCCGACTTTATACCTAGCCCAGACACCTTAATGAAAAGTATTCATTACTTTACGCAATCAAATGTGGCTATGGTTCAACTGCGCTGGGAACACTTAAATCGACGTAGTAGCTTGTTAACTAAAACACAAGCCATCATGCTCGATGCTCACTTCGCGTTAGAACAACAAGTTAGGTGCGCCAGCGATAAGCTATTTAACTTTAATGGAACAGCCGGTATTTGGCGTACAGCAGCTATTATTGATGCAGGACATTGGAGCGCTGATACCTTAACTGAAGATTTAGACTTAAGTTATCGTGCTCAAATGGCTGGCTGGAAAATGCTGTATCTGAATGACGTGACCTGTCCGGGTGAATTACCTGCTGATATGAACGCCTTTAAAACTCAACAATATCGTTGGGCGAAAGGTGGCGTTGAAGTGATGTTGAAAATGCTTAAAACCGTTTGGCGCACTAAATTACCATTCGCTAAAAAAGTAGAATCAACATTTCATTTATCCAACAACCTAGCTTATTTTGTTATGTTGGTTGATACACTTTTTTTCTTAGTGCCCAGCTTATATCTACGCGATAAATACGACTTTATTAACATTTGGTGGATTGATATCCCGCTACTTATCATGTCGTCTGGTGGTCACATTGCGTATTTATATTTTGGCCAAATCGTTTTAGGACGTTCAAAGAGTCGCGCGTTCTTGAAACTGCCAAACTTAGTTCTTTTAGGTATTCAGCTAGCAATTAATAATTCAAAAGCTGGTTTTGAAGCACTATTACGCCGACAAAGTGAATTTGTTCGTACACCTAAAACAGGCGAGCTAGAAAAAACAAGTTCTTCTACCGTTACCGAAAAAATCGTTATAAAAGAAACCGCCAGCGATAAAAAGCAGCATTACAAACCGTTAGCGCCTACAGGTGCCATATTTGAGTTTTTAATCGCAGCCATTTATAGCGCAGTGCTTATTTGGGCTATTAAGCAAGAACATTGGTTTATGCTTCCGTTTCTTTCGTTATTAACAGTCGGTTTTGTTATGGCGGCCATTAACAGCTTATATAACCACCATAGGTTATCTAAGTAATGACCATGCAGCCCAACACCCCACTAATCATCCAATTAAAGCCTTGGCTTTATTATGGAAGTTTATTCGCCGTATTGTTGTTAAGCCTTACGAGTCACTTCATCTCTGATGTGGCTCAAGGGCTTACCGCCAACAATATTGCTAATGTTGGGCTGTATGTTATTGGTCAGTACACCTTAATGGCATTTTTTATGTTATTAGCCTGGTATAACTCGCCAAACGAATCATCATTTAGCCATTATAAAGCAATGATCATTATCGCCATTGTTGCCCGTATAGTGTTGATAGACGTATCGCCTTATACTTCAAACGACGTAGATCGTTACTTATTTGATGGACGTATCGCTTATGAAGGTTTCGACCCTTATCAAATTAGCCACAACAACCCACAATTAAGTGAGTTAAGTGCACAATGGCAACCCCCTCAAGAACACGCAAAATATTCAACTTTGTATCCGCCGGTTTCACTAGCCTTATTTGCCTTGTCGTCATCTTTTGGTGTTGAAAACGCACAGCTTGCTTGGCAATGGCTATTACTTATTGCGGGTTTATTAACATTGTTCATGAGTGGCTTAGTACTCAAAAAAGCCAATAAGCTCAAACATATCGCCCTAGTCGCCTTATCACCACTGTTAATATTAGAAACTGGCGTAGGTTTGCACATTGACGCTTTTTCAGCACTTACTGTTATTAGCGCAATATACCTGTGGCAGCACAAAAACAACGCATTGTGTGGTGCGACAATTGGTTTAGGCATGTCAATTAAAATACTGCCTGTAATGTTGTTATTACCCTTTTTCTTTTCACAAAAAAACGTCAAAGAAGCAGCAATACTCGTTATAAATTGTGGATTAACGGTTACTCTTATTTATGCTTCAACTTACGCATTGGGTTATTACCCTGTGGGTAGTATCAGTGTTTTCTTTGAAAAATGGCGCTCCGCATCACCGCTGTTTAGCCTGATTGGCGATACCTTATCAAGTACGCAGATCTTTATTCTAATCATTAGCATCGTTGCACTATTTTCTAGTGCTATTGCCTACTTTAGCTTCGGTTACCGTAAAATTTTACATGCTAGTAAAATGGCTAACTCGCACAAGAAAAACAACTCACAAGTTAGCTACACCATATTTGCAGGTATTCAACTGGCCATCGCACTACCGCTATTGGTCTCTCCTGTAGTTTTTCCATGGTATTTATTGCCATTAGTTCCGCTATTAGCACTGTGGCCAAATATATACTTAATAGGTTGGATGATTATTATGCCACTCACTTACGAAGTGCTTGGCCAATACCTTGCCAATCAACTGTGGCAACCAGCGCATTGGCCCATCATCACATTAGCCGTTTGGTATGCATTTACATTATGTAGCCTAGCCTTATTTATTTTTAAACAATCAAAAACGCCAGCTCCCATTACACAACTAACAAATCCCGTTCGTGTTTCTTTAAGTCGTCGTAGGAAATTATTATGAGCATTATTCAGCAGTATTATCATTGGTTACATGGACGTTGGCCTGATCGCACGGTAGAAAAAACACCATTAGTGAATGCTAATGGCACCACAAACCTAAAAGGTGCTTACGTTGTTGGTGATTTAACTGGGATCCCGCTACTTAAGTTTTCTTCTGACACAGGTACAAAAGCAGTAAAAAGCATTGTTGATGAAGAAAGTTTTTCCACAAGGAAGCAAACGACAGCTATTTGCGATGTCATTATTATTGGTGGTGGTGTCAGTGGTTATGCTGCAGCTATTGAAGCAAAAAAACAAAATTTAAACTTTAAAATATTGGAAGCAAACCAACCATTTTCTACCATAGAAAACTTTCCAAATAGAAAGCCTATTTATACCTACCCAACAGACATGACACCAGCAGGTGACATTCAGTTTTCAGACAAGGTAACGCATAAAGAAAGTTTACTTGACGAACTCAAACAACAAATTTTTGTGCAAGGTATTAGTACCGACATAGCGTTAGTAAGCCACGTTGAAAAACACGGTGCTTTACTAGATGTTTACCTAGAAGACGGCGAGGTACTACAAGCACATCGCGTTATAATTGCCATTGGCCGCTCTGGAAATTATCGTAAATTAAATGTCGAAGGCGAAACCCTTAACAAAGTAACAAACCGCTTAATTGACCCACAAATTTACCGCGACAAAAAATTACTTATTGTGGGTGGTGGTGACAGCGCTTTAGAGGCGGCAATAGCGACCGCGAATGAAAATGCACAAGTAACGTTATCATACCGAAAACCAGAGTTTTCACGTGCTAAACCCGAAAATATTCAACAACTGACTTCATTAGTTAATGAAGGAAAAGTTAACATTGAAATGGCAACAACAGTGAATACAATCACTGAAGATGATGTGATATTAAACACCTCATCTGGCGACAAAAAAGCCATTGAAAACGAACATGTATTATTAGCAACAGGTCGTGAAGCTCCACTCGACTTTTTCAGGCGCTCAAAAATAGCTATTAGTGGTGAAAGCACCGCGATTGGCTGGGCCGCATTTATCTTTTTCTTACTTGCACTGACCGCATTATACGACTGGAAAGGTTACGGCTTTTTAAATAGCTTTTGGGGTAGTTTTTCTTACCCTGATCAAATGCCAGCGTTAATTTCTGGTATGGGAGAATGGTGGCAACAACAAGTAAACGATCGTAGTACGTTGATTGGTACTGTAGCCGTTTCACTTAAAAGTCGCTCATTTTACTACACTGTTTTATATACCCTACTCATTGCCGTATTTGGTTGGCAACGTATACAACGCAGAAAAACGCCTTATGTCACAGTACAAACCACAGTACTGTTTTTAATTCAGCTTTTCCCGTTGTTTTTATTACCTGAAATTATCTTGCCATTACTTGGCTACAACGGAGTGTTTGATGGTGGCATGGGGAAAAGTATTGCTGATGCGTTATTCCCTAGTTACATATCGGCTCAAGAACTTGCCGCTCACACATGGCCTGAATGGGGGCATCCTCGTGCTTACTGGCATGCATACAGCTTTATATTTGCCTGGCCTTTAGGTGTTTACACCGTATTTACTGATACCCCACAAGTAGCTTGGTTAGTTATTGGTGCGATTCAAACGTTCATTATTATTCCGCTTATTGTTATGAAATGGGGCAAAGGCGCTTATTGCAGCTGGATATGTTCATGTGGTGCGATGGCAGAAACCATGGGCGATCAACACCGCCATAAAATGCCGCACGGCAGTAAGTGGAACAAACTAAATATGCTAGGGCAAGTTATCTTACTAGTCGCAACCATCTTATTAGTGATTCGCGTTTTAGGTTGGATCTATCCTGAAAGCTGGATGAATCAAATGTTCAGTCTATTTTTAAAAGGCGAAAACAAAGAGTATCAACTCGTTAACGCCTTTAGCTATAAATGGGTAGTCGACATTCTATTAGCGGGTATTTTAGGTTTTGGTTTGTACTTCAAGTATTCAGGCAGAACATGGTGTCGATTCGCCTGCCCTCTAGCGGCACTTATGCACATATACAGCCGTTTTGGTCGTTTTGCTATCGTCAGTGAAAAATCTAAATGTATTAGCTGTAATCAATGTACCAGTGTTTGCCATCAAGGTATCGATGTAATGGCCTTCGCCAGCAAAGGACAACCAATGACAGATCCACAATGTGTACGCTGCTCTGCCTGCGTACAAACGTGTCCAACAGGTACGTTATCTTTCGCCGAAATAAACCGTAAAACGTCAGCAATAATCAAAAAAGACTCACTAGCAGCAAGCCCTGTTCAAATGGCTGAAAAACTAGCGAAAGGCGCTCAATTCATCGAGGTTAAAAATGTATAAGGGTCATACAGTTTCCGTAGTAATACCTGCGCTAAACGAAGAAAACGCCATTGGTATTGTAGTTAAACAACTGTGTGAACTGCATGACTTTGGTCAATCCGTTATTGATCACATCGTGGTATGTGACAACGGCTCTACCGACAATACAACTGATGTTGCAAAAAACGCTGGTGCACAAGTGGTTTATCAAAATACGCCCGGTTACGGTATTGCCTGTTTAACCGCAATGGCAGCCCTACCTCCAAGCGATATTGTGCTGTTTCTTGATGGTGATGACGCTTGTTTTGTTAAACAAGCATTACCCCTATTACAAGGGATTATTGACGGTAACGACCTCACCATAGGCTCAAGAAACTTAGGTATTATCGAACCTGGTGCTCTTACCCAACCTCAGCTATTTGGCAATTGGCTATCAAGTCATTTAATCACCCTTTTTTGGGGACAAAAGATCACTGACTTAGGACCTTTTCGCGCAATACGTTCCTCTGCGCTCGACATCATTGATATGCAAGATACATCCTTTGGTTGGACCGTTGAAATGCAAGTTAAAGCCATTATTCATGGTATGAAAGTAGCCGAATTTCCAGTTGATTCAAAAGTCCGTATTGGCGAGTCCAAGATAAGTGGCACGTTAAAAGGTTCGGTAAAAGCAGGCATTGGTATTTTGTCGATGATTGGAAAGTTATTCCTAAAGCAGTCATCGTTAAAAAAAGCCGCTAAAGCTAAAGGTTTTGCACATGAATAAAGTGCGTTACCTTATTGTTATAGCTTTAGTTATTAGCATCACCGTAGGTTGGAAAGCTTTTACCCTTTACCAAGCAACATTAGCTAATGCTATTTCGCAGTGGGATAGTTCTGATGAAAATAATTTTCAAGCAATAGACCATAGTTTATGGCAAGGCATATTAACTAAATATGTAAAAATTAATGCGGATAACTCACACGCTTTTGACTACGCGAATGTCAGTGTAAACGATCAAAGTAAACTCGGTCATTATCTTACGCAACTACAAAAAATAGATCCTCGCGACTATCGAAAAAACGAACAACTCGCCTATTGGGTAAACCTATATAACGCACTTATTATTGATCTGGTTCTAAAACATTACCCACTTGAATCGGTCAAAGAAATTGGTGACGGCTTCACTGGGCCTTGGAATCTAGAGCTCGCAACAGTAGCCAATACACCTATATCACTTAACAATATCGAACACGGAATTTTACGCCCGTTATGGCAAGACATGCGTATTCATTACGTGATTAATTGTGCCAGTATCGGCTGTCCAGACTTACCTAAAAAAGCCCTAAGTAGCACTCACATTGATGCACAACTTAACGCTGCAGCAAAGCGCTTTATCAACCAGAAAAAAGCTATCGATTTCGGTCAAAACAAACTCGTTTTATCAAGTATCTACGATTGGTTCTCGGTTGATTTTGGCGCTTCTCAAGCCATGCTTTTTAAACACCTAATCGACTATGCAGATCTCGACCTAAAGCAACAATTAATACAATTTAAAAACACTCCAGAATATGCGTATAACTGGAAATTAAATGAGCCTTCAGCAGGTCTTCATGTGAGTAAAAATATAGCAAACACTAAAACGAATACGTCTTTTAAAGCACAAGATAATAAGCTAACTCATTCAGTAACTAAGCAGCATAACTAAACATGAATTTACCGAGTACACACATATCGACAGACGCTACTTTAGTCATTTTTTGTAAACGACCTAAGTTAAACCAAGGTAAGCAACGATTGGTAAATGACAGCAATGCAGAAAACGCGTTAACTATCGCTAAAGCGTTACTCAATTGTGCGCTTGAAGATGCGAGAAACTGGCGTGGCCCCGTCATTTTAGCTTGCTCAAATCAAGAAGACATGGCTTGGGCGCATTCAGTCAACCAAAGCGACTTAGCAAACGGTGCTTTTATTATGCTGCAATTACCTGAAGGAGAAACAGGAAATTTAGGTAAGCGACTAAATTACATTGACAAAACCTTACGTCAATCAAGCCATAAACAACTTATTTTTATTGGTACCGACGCGCCCATGTTAACCCCCGAACATTACCGCTCTACGCTGAAAGTATTACAAACTAACAATATTGTATTGAATCATGCTGACGACGGCGGTGTGGTTATTATGGCGAACAATTTACCTTGGCCTCCCATTGAACATCTACCGTGGAGCACCGATAAATTGTCGTTAAGCTTACTGACGGTATGCACAGAACATCGGTTAACTGTCGCTTATGCCCTTCCGGGCTACGATATTGATTATATTGCCGATATCAAACGACTTTATAACGACATACAAACAGACAGTCGTCCTGCACGACAAGCACTAATACAAACCATTAACGATTTATCGTTATCACCGAAGGCATCCAAATATGCATAATATTGTAAAAGACTACTACGGCAACGTTCTAAGCGGTTCAGAAGACCTACAAACCAACGCATGCTGTACCGACGACAACTTATCAACATCGTTAAAATCGATATTATCTAACATTCACGACGAAGTAATGACACGTTATTACGGCTGTGGTTTAGTCACACCAGAGTTACTAAAAGATTGTCATGTGCTTGACTTAGGTTGTGGCGCAGGACGTGATTGTTATGCCATTGCGCAAATGGTTGGCGAAAATGGTTTTGTTACGGGCGTTGATATGACCGATGAGCAACTTGCTGTTGCCAATCAACACAGTGAATATCACCGTGAAAAGTTCGGTTATGCCAAAGCCAATACAAAATTTTTGAAAGGTTACATTGAAAAACTAGATGAATTAAACATTGCAGATAACAGTATCGATGTTGTGGTGTCTAACTGCGTTATTAACTTAAGCCCTGACAAACACGCGGTACTCAAAGAAATTTTCAGAATTTTAAAACCCGGCGGAGAAATTTACTTTTCAGACGTATACGCAGATAAACGTGTACCAGCCAACTTAGTTGAAGACCCATTGTTATATGGAGAATGTTTAAGTGGCGCACTTTACTGGAACGACTTTGAAAACCTAGCCAAAACCGTTGGGTTTACAGAACCTAGACTCGTTTCAAGCCGTGCAATTACTATTGATAACGACGACTTAGCTCAACGACTAGGAGATTTAAAGTTTACCTCCGCAACCTATCGATTATTTAAAGCCCAAGACTTAGAAAACCAAGGGCAAGATTACGGACAAACAGTAACTTATCAGGGAACTATTCCTGAACATGAACAAGGTTTTTCGTTAGATCAAAACACCCAATTTGCTGCTAATCAACCAACAAAAGTAAACGGTAATACTTGGCGAACCCTTGAACAATCGAGATTCAAAGCGCACTTTGTTTTTGAAGGTAACTTCGAAAAACATCAGGGTATTTTCGACAATAGCGATTCCGTTTTCGACTTTATCAATACAGATGCAGGTGGTTGCTGTCCAGATGGCAGCGTAGAAACTAGTGTGGAAAAAAGCGCAGAACAAAGCTCCAAGCAAAACACAAACAGCGAATCTTCAAGCTGCTGTGCGCCTAAAGCACCAGCTGCAAAAGCTAAAACGAGCTGCTGCTAGTGAAAACCATGCCAACACAACTTAAAGAGTGGATGTATACACCATTGGGTGATCCCCGTGGTTATATTCAACCGCATGCGCTAACCGAGCTTTGGTTTCATACGGGAACTAAATGTAACCTTGAGTGCGACTTTTGTTTAGAAGGGTCAAGTCCTTCAAGCAAACGTTTAGAAACACCCAAGTTAACCGAAGTGAAACCGATAATTGATGAAGCCTTAGCATTAGGCGTTGAGCAATTTTCCTTTACCGGTGGCGAACCTTTTTTAGCGAAAGACATCATCGATATACTCGCGTACGCATCACAATTTAAGCCTTGCATGGTATTAACCAATGGTACTGATCCCTTATTAAAACGCTTCGACGCCTTGTGTGAACTACAAGACAAAAATCAGCACCCTATTTCACTGCGTATTAGTATTGATTCGCCAGACGAAATAACACATGACCGAGGTAGAGGTACGGGCAACTTTTCTAAAGCATTTATTGGTATGCGTATGCTGCATAATCGTGGCTTTAACGTGTCACTTGCTCGACATATTGCTGACGGTGAAGATGTCGACAAGGTTAACCAACAATACCAGAATTTATTCAGCTTAAATGGCTTACCCAGCAATATGAATATTGTTGCCTTTCCCGACTTTTTACCACCGGGAGCATTGCCCGATGTACCCCACATCACCACAAGCTGCATGACCAAGTATCAAACCCAAGAGCAGCGCCAAAGCTACATGTGCGCTAACTCTAAAATGATCGTGAAAAAGAACAAGCAAATGCAAGTGTACGCCTGCACTTTGGTTGACGACGATACCGACTATTTTTTATCAACCTCGTTAACCAAAAGCTTGGACGAGAAAATTAATTTAAAACACCACCGCTGTTATAGCTGCTTCGCGCATGGCGCAAGCTGTAGTGAACAATAAGGATCCTTATGAAATCTATATTATTTTTATGTACAGGTAATTCGTGTCGAAGCCAAATGGCACATGGCTTAGCAAACTCTTTATTAGGTAACGAATTTAAAAGTTACTCTGCCGGTATTGAATCCCATGGTTTAAATCCATCTGCTGTGAAAGTGATGGGCGAAATTGGTATCGACATTAGTAATCACCAATCACAAACCTTAGATGAATTCGAAAGCCAAGAATTTGATTATGTCGTTGCTGTTTGTGAACATGCCGCAAGTAATTGTCCAACTTTTCCCAACCAAACTAACGTGATTGTGCACCAGTTTGACGATCCACCAAAGTTAGCATTGAATGCAAAAAGTGATGATGAAGCACTATCGCACTATCGTAATGTACGTGATCAAATTAAAAGCTGGATCACCACATTACCTGAACAAATCAGCGTAAATTAGCACCAGAAAAAATAGAGGAAATAAGATGTTAGCGATTATAGGCGGCACAGGTATTTACAGCATTGAAGGCTTAACCGTTATTGAAAAATACGACGTTGATACGCCTTTTGGTAAACCATCAGCAGAAATTATAAAAGGTCGGTATCAAAACCAAGAGGTACTCTTTTTACCTCGCCACGGAAATAATCATTCCTTATTACCGTCTGAAGTAAATTATCGCGCTAACATATGGGCACTTAAAAGCTTATCGGTTACTCAAATAGTCGGCTTATCTGCCGTGGGTAGCTTACAACAAGAGATAAAACCCGGTGATCTCGCCATTGCCGATCAATACTTTGACTTTGTAAAAGGCCACCGTGAAAAAACATTTTTTGGTCAAGGCCTTGTGGCACATATCTCAACAGCCCAGCCGACTTGTGTAGCACTCGCCGACGCAATTTCAGCGGCAGCAAGTGAATGCGAAATTAACATACACCGAAACAAAACTTACGCCTGTGTTGACGGCCCACGCTTAGGCACTATAGCAGAAAGCTTATTCCTAAAAAATGCCGCACAATGTGATTTAGTCGGCATGACCAACGTACCTGAAGTGTTTTTAGCTCGCGAAGCACAAATATGTTATTGCACCATAGGCATAGCAACCGACTACGACTGCTGGCAAGAAGACCCAAGTACACACGTAACCGTGGAGCAAGT
>Ga0209292_1006180_pt1 | contig 11898 bp, 9 predicted proteins | sample GOMGulsemesocosm_2_FD_184634 | JGI IMG/M metagenome (GOLD analysis project Ga0209292, IMG submission 184634) | Methane-oxidizing microbial communities from mesocosms in the Gulf of Mexico - GOM9C Gulf of Mexico (SPAdes) (version 2) | ecosystem: Environmental > Aquatic > Marine > Cold seeps...
GCAGGTATCGACCCTTATAACAAGCTTATCGATCGCGACTCTAATGATAATTTAGCAAAGGTTGATAGTTTTTAAATTAACAGGGTTTCATATGGGAAAGAGACAAGCAGTGCTAAATGTAACTCCTTCCCCTTTGCTCAACAGCCAAATAGTTTTGGCGTTATCGAATGGCTGTTTTAATGCATCTAAATTGTTCTGTTACAAAAGGGTAACAGATTTTTAGATTACATTTAATTACAATGCACTTCATCTTTTTAAAAAGAGTCATTAACGATGGGCATAAGTATTTCTCTAGGCCTAACGCCGGCGCTATTAAGATCGTCAGTAGCATCTGTATCGTTTGTCATTCTTTCATAATGATTGTTATGTGTAGTAATAAAAGCAAGGGACTAAATAAAAATGTTAAAGCGTAGTATTACTGGACCAGTATTTAAGCGAGTATTAAAATCAAATCAGATACAAGCCTCTGTATTCGCATTCAAAACTAAAATAGAGCTCACCAAAGTTAAAGAGACATTAGCTTCAGAAAAGTCAGTTCCTAAAATTTATATAGATAAACTCGAAGAGTTTTTTGATATCACAGATCAGTGATTTAATATATTTCTTGCTAATAGTGTAAATGTTTTACGTTCATCCACTATAAACCAGCAAGTCAGACGTAACGTAGTCCTTGACAGAAATAATGAAAACTAGTGTCGGGTTAAATAGAAACTCTGGATTTTTCAAGTCACTCTACGACTAAGCTAGTTAATTCATCCTAATAGATCCCCTTTAAATAACTCCTCTATAATTTATAATGAAATGTTTATTTAGCTTTCGTGCCTAGAGTAAAATGGGCTACATTGGTAGGATTTTTGACATCGTAGCCATATAACTACAGGTGATTGCAAAAAAATGTTAGTTCATACCACTAAATAGCTATGTTTATGTAGATTAAACTTATCGATAAAATACCGCAGTGAAGTTGCATAAATTCACTTTAGTTGTTGTAATTTAGATAATTATTATAAAAATGGAGGGCACTTTAATCGTTATAGAAAGAATGTTAATTTTTAAAAGGTAATTATGCTTTATTGAAACGATAGGGCAGGCTAATCAAATGCTCTTAGAAGAAGGAACTCATTTATTCGCTAGTCCCTGATTTATTTTACTGAGTAAAGTGTCAAATTTAAAAGGTTTTAACATTATGTCATCCATCCCTGCTGCTAAACACTGTTCACCAACCTCATTCGAAGCGCTTGCGGTTAATGCAAAAATAAGCGTGCGTTGTTCAGCACTTTCTAATTGTCTAATTTGTTTTGTCGCTTCATAACCATCCATAATTGGCATTAAAATATCCATTAAAATAATATCTATTGGCTGTTTTTTGAATTGTTCAATAGCTTCTAATCCATTTTTAGCAATCAATATTTTGGCTTGAGTAGAATCAAGCGCCAATGAAGCAATTTTCCTGTTGATATTGTTATCATCAACTATCAATACTATTTTACCTTCAAGTGACGATATTTTTTCATCTGAATTTTGAGCAAGGTCCGTTGTACTTTGTTGCTTGGATATTGGTAAGGAAAGTGTAAAACTAAACTGGCTACCTTGACCAACTGCGCTAACGACGTCAATTTTACTCCCCATCAACTTTATTAGCTGTTGACTAATACTTAAGCCTAGCCCTGTACCACCATAACTTCTTGTGGTTGCTGAATCGTATTGGGTGAACGGCATAAAGAGCTCTGCTATATTTTCCTGTTCAATACCAATACCGGTATCAATAACTGAAAATTCGAACTGACAACATTGATTAGCTGAAGAAAGTAAACTTAATTTCAGCATTACGCTGCCTTGGCTAGTAAATTTAATCGCGTTGTTGAGCAAGTTAATTAATACTTGTTTTAAACGTACGTCATCAACTAAAACTTTAGGGTAATCAGGCTCGGTAAATTCAGGTTTAATGTCAATACTATTGGTGCTTTGTACACTAGCCGAACATAAGGAAATAACATCTCCAACCAACTTTTTCAAATCGGTTGTTGAATTAAAAAGTTCAATTTTATTTGCTTCAATTTTAGAAAAATCAAGTATTTGATTGATAATAGCCAGTAATTGGTCTCCTGAACTTTCAATAGTCTCAACCAAATCTATTTGCTGAGTCGTTAACGATGTTTTATAAAATTGCTGAACCATACCTAAAATGCCATTCATTGGTGTTCTCAGCTCATGGCTCATTGATGCTAAAAACATACTTTTGGCCTTGTTGGCAGTTTCAGCTTTATCTATGGCTTTTTCGATTAATTTCTTATTTCTAACTGTAATTACAGAGTGGTCATTAATCATTTTCGTTAACTGCGCTTCAGTACTATTGATCGACCCCTGAATAAGTATAAAGTTTTGCTGCTCATTAATTGAAATCAACTTGCTATTGAAATCAATATGCTCTTTACGAGGACCGATCACACGTTCAATTTTAAAACGGTATTTGCGCTTTTTTAAAACAGCGTTTTTAATTCGTCTAACGACATCCTGATCGAATATAGCTTCAAGGTGCTGTTCTGCTAGTTCAGTGGTATACCAATTGGAAAAAATTTTATTATATTCAATAATTTTAAGAGTTTTACAATGGCAAAGCAGCAGAGCATGATCTAAATCGTCAAGTAATTCAGGTAAAAGATTTTTCGTTGAATTGATATTTAGCTTCGAGGAGTTATTCACTTGATACAATTTGGTCCATTAGGCTTGAAACTAGCGTAATTATAGTGTCGATATCAGTTTGTTCAACGCCTGCTTCATCAAGGGACTCATCGAGTAGTTCCGATACTTCTTGAAAATGAGGGACGGTTATTTTATAAGGAGCATGTACTTTCTTGAGATCTAACCCTTTGTAATTATCGGGTCCTCCTAATGCGGTCGATATAAAGTTAGTTTGATGAGACATTAAATTTTCCATATTAACGTTATCAAAGTAAGGAGCAAGATCTGCACTGTCTAAGACTTTTTGATAAAAGTTTCTGACAACAGCACTGAATGTCTCGATACCACCATATTTATCGTATAAGGTTTCACTCATTATATACATTCCTTTATATTTTTATTTTTCAACGACATTCTCTTAAGGTTGGGTTACAAAGATGCTTATTGCAAATTTTTACGCTTTATTATCTGTTTAATGCTTTAGTCACTTTTAACTGTAATGTAGCTGTAGTTAAAAATGCACTCTGCTGATATTTTATAAGATCTCAATTGATTTCAAATGTTGAAATTGTGTATTTTATAAACAGCTTTAATAAAAAAATGACCGATGACAGGAGTATATGCCTATCTATTATTCTTTATGCTTTTACTTAACGGGTTAACCGTTATTTTTAAGTAACTACCCATTATTTTTGTAAAATATAATGGGTAGTTACGCCAAGTAAATCAAAGTCTCAGTAAAGAAAACCAAAACATTAATACTACTTGAACCGCACTTTATTTAACGAATATTCCTTATTTGTCGCTTTTTTTCGTACCTCTTTAGCTTGCGTTTTATTATTTTTTAAATTTTTATCAGAAGTATACGATAATTTAATCGAATTCATATTGCTTTGATAATGAGGGATTCTCAAATAATAACTGCCTTTTACCCGAGGAGTTTTTCGCTCATTCAATTGTTGCTTTTCTTGCTCTGTGGCTAAAATATATGCGCCATAAATGGGGGCAGGTTGATTTGCATAACTTGAACTTATCAGGTTATTATTTTCATCCAGTAAATCGAATTTTATATCGTTACTTCGCCCTTTAAGGTGGAAGTTGCTCGGTAAATCTTGTTTAACTAACCAAGCGTCAGCAATTTGATGTTCGTTACCAGAGAAGTTAACTTTTACCATCAAGGTTGCTGCATTGCCAAATGTAGCTATAAAAAACAAAATAATAGCGATGAATAATTTAAACATACCTTAAAACCTCTTATTTATTGTGCTGTTACCGACCAAGTATGACTAGCTATTGCTTGTTTTTGTGTATCTTTCTTGATCAAGCCAGAATTGTCGATAATTTCTACTTTTACAGTATAATTTGAGCTCGGCGGTGTATTAAGCGTTAACTGCGTAGGCTTATTTACATCACTAGATTGCTCAACATCGTTAACGAGCCAGGTAATTTTATTATTATCTGGAGCATGTACTGGGTTGATCGTAAATGTCAGCGGAGTATCAGGAACATGGTTGATATGTTCTCCATCTGGTGTGATAGATAAAATACTACCCGCGGTACTGTAAATGTTGAGTGCCCATGCTTCGGCGTTTACAGGGCCAAACGGTTGGCCAAGTTCTTTCATAATAGAGTTGTCTAGCGGACGGTAATAGTTTTTCGTATGATAACGTGCACCTTCAAATAACCCTACTCCTGTTTGTCCGCTTTGAGTCGGAATATTATCTATGTCTTCAAACCAATGTCGCCATTTCACTTCTGTTGGGATAGTAATAGTGGTGGCATTAGGCTCATTAGGTTCATAAATAGTGTCGTCAGTCGCACCATAATTATATTCATCAGCTAAACCAGCAAAAGAGTGACCTAACTCATGAATAGCAATGCCTTCAGCAGATTGTGCCAAAGAAAATGTCGCTACTTGTCCTCCAGCACCTCCGTATGTTGATGAATTCACTACAATAATTACTTGATCAAACTGCGGAGCTAATTTTGCGGTAACAGCTAAAACTTTTGAAGAATTTACACATAATAATCGCGCAATGCCGCCACACTGAAAATAGGCATCAAAAACAGTATTTACATAAAGGTTATCTTCAGGAAAGTCAGCGCCAGACTGTTCTGAAATACTGTCAATACGGTGAATATTCCATGCTTGCTGATGCACTTTAATCGTATCTTCTTGTTCAAAAGCTTGAATAAAGTCTGCGACTGCTTGCTCAAATTGTGGCAATTCCTCTTGACCAAACCCTTCAGCTAATATAATTAAGTCAACGCCTTTTCCATCTGTTCTTCCTTTCACAGTTGTCACTTGATAGCGCGGAAATAAATTCATAGACAAAGTCGTTTTAGAAGACAAACCATCATCGTCCATCACCGTAATCTCAAAAGTGGCCTGTTGATGTATGCCCAATTCAGGAACAGTAACAGATAAACTATCGACACCGTTATCTTCAAAAGTTAAGTCTGGACCTGAAATTTGTTGCCATTGATAATTTACAATTTCGCCATCCGAGTCAGTGGCAGAAACAGATAAAAGAGTTTCTTCTAATGATATTAGATTTACATCATAAGATAGCGGGTAAACTTCAGGAGGAATGGATTGTTTAGGTAATAAACTTATGGACGTTTGTGCAGTACTCATTTGACTTGTATTGTCAGTTACTTGTAGAGATAAAATAACGTTGCTGGCACTCGAAACATCAGGCACTACAAAATTGAGTGTTGATAAACTTGTGTCCGATAATACTAGTTCTGGGCCTTGAACCTGTTTCCAGAAATAAGTAATACTTGCGATATCTTCGTCAGTAACATTCGCACTTAAATTAACCTTTATACCTACCGATGCCGTAGCATGGGATGATTCAATAGTAACTGTCGGTGCATTATTTATTTCCTTGATTTGAATTGATACGGATTTTTGAATACTCGCACCATCGTTGTCGTTAACTGTAAGGGCTATTGTCAGGTTTTCTGTAACGGTTACATTGGGTGCAATAAAGGTTAACGTTGTTGTTGCATCGCTAGCCAACTCGACTCCTGTTCCTGATGTTTGTTGCCATTGATAACTAACAATACTGCCGTCACTGTCTTTAGCATCAGCGGTAATAGTGATCGACTCTCCAGCTTTTACACTCGTCGATGAACTACTTAATTGTAAAGTCGGTCCTGTGTTTTTAGAGTTTGTATTATCGGCAGAACCACCGCCACCGCAGCTACTTATTGAAAAAACAACAAAAAGAGCAATAAAGAATCTCATGTAATACCTTAAATAATTAAATTTTAACGACAAAAAATAAAAAATAAAATAAGGCGGGGATATCTGAATTAAGCGTGCCCATTCACATTTTATCTTAATCTTTAGGGTAACATAAATAAAGACTGATAATAGCTGAAGTTATAACTTCATAAGGTACATCAATATGATTATTAAGGTTTTATGGCGATAAATATATGGAAATAACATTTTTAAAACGAGAATAAAACTTAATTTAGCTATAACTAACGAGCCTAATCACAGAGTGATATTCCATATAAAATCGTTTATTTGTTAATTCCCTTACGAAGCCAACAAATAAAGCACATAGTGAAAGTTAAAAATATTGTAATGTTTCATGGGATTCTAATTATGCAAAAAGCCAATCAAGAAGGCTAACATTTCCAATTACAGGTTTGAAGGGTAACATCTAGTTGCTTATACTCAGTTGTAACAGAATAATTGATAAAGTGGATTCTTCTTCAGCCGGAAACTTTACTTTAATGCCGCAATTCAAGGGGGGACGATTCATGACTAGCATTTAAAAAAGGCAACATAATACAGAATGTAGTTTCATTATTGTTTGATGAAACTTGAATTTTCCCTGTATGTTCCTCGGTAATAATGCGGTGACAAATAAATAAACCTAACCCCGTACCTTGATTAACGGGCTTGGTCGTGAAAAAAGGTGTAAAAATGTTTTGGAGATCTTTATTTTTGATACCAGAGCCGTTATCTGTGATATCTATGCATGCATGATTATTGTTGCGGTATGTTTTTACTTTTATAAGGCCATTCTTTTCTGTGGCTTGTAAGGCATTTAAAATAATATTTACAAAAACTTGGTGTATTTTACTTTTATTTCCATGAATGTTAGGAAGGTTTTCGAGGGTTAGTTCTAAATTTAAATCACTATCAATTTCTCCCCTTAACATGTTTAAGGCCGTTTTTACCCCATCGTTAATGTTAAAGTTGCTAAAACCGTTATCTTCATTTCTTATGTAGCCACATAAATCAGAGACTATATTTTTAATTCGTAATAAACCGCCATTTGTCTCCTCAACGATGTTTTCTATTTCCTCAAGCGTATTTAAATAATCAGTAGACAAAAGTTTACTTTTTAGGTCAGCAGGAAGTTCTTTATGGGACAGCAGGTTCTTATACATGCTTTTGATATTATTGTAGTAGTCTCCAAAAATAGATAAATTACTGATTGAAAATCCTAAGGGATTATTAATTTCGTGTGCTACTCCTGCCGCTAATAACCCAATTGAAGCCATTTTTTCCGAATGTATGAGTACTTCTTGATTTTTCTTTAGTGCATATAAAGAAGTTTCTAACTTAAGATTTGTTTTTTCTAATTGTCGTTGCGTTTTGTGAAGTGTTGAGCGATATAGTGCTGAAACTATTCGCGGAGCAGCGATATTGGCAATAATTTGTAAAAGCTCTTTATCACTGTTATCAAAAGCATTTTTCTTAGCAGACTCGCTGTCTATAATCCCTAAAGTTCTATTTTCATAAATAATCGGGACTGTAATTTCAGACATACCCGAAAATTCATCATGTATATATCGTGAGTCTAATCTAGTGTCAGCGATAATTTCTGCTTCTTTAGATTGAGCTACTGCACCAACAATGCCTTGGCCGAACGGAATAACTATTGAGTTGAGTAATTTTCTTTTTTGTGGGTTTTTTATGCCGAAAGCTGATTTTTGAATGAGGATTTCGTCTACATTTAAATAGATAACACAATCATCGAAACCGAGTGTTTTACCAATACTTTCAGCTATTGACCAGAGTAGATCATCTAGTGTTGCAGCATTAAGCATTGCCGCAGCAAATTGGCCTATTTTATTAAGTTCAGTCATAAAAACCTCATTAATTTGCATTTTGAAAAGCAATTTGTAACTTGCAAACTCAATTCGCAGTTTGCAAACAATCAACAAAGTGTTTTTTAAGCTTTATTTTTCATATATGTGCAGATGTATGAGTTCAAATAAAGCCTATAATTACCCTCTACAGATTAACTATTCAACTTACGTACCATGTAGAAAGAAATTTAACTGATAACAGCTGAGTTTTGTTTGTTTCATTGGGGAAGTTGAAATGATAGGACGCTTGTGCTGATGATGAAAATGCATTTAATCGTTTTACTGCGGTCTCCTACACCGCGACATTAGATTTTAATAACTTTATGAAAATCAACATTTATTCTCCTGTAAATAGCTGAAAAACACCTTGAACTCATTACGAGTAAGGAAAGTAACCTGTACGTGTTTTTACTTGTCGGACGATTAGTTTAAGCAAGCGAAATAAGCCTACCTATTGGAGTCATGGGAAAATATCGAGAAAATAGCCGTCACATAAACTTGTTCCTTGAAGCTATTTTTATTGATTAATGAAATCGAGACGGTTGAACGCTATTATTTAAGTAGACAAAAAATAATAGCGTTAGCAGACAATAATCCGTTGATCTATAAATGGCTTTTGGAAATGGCGGCAAAGAATATACCTCAGTGGTTCCAGGCGCCGTTAATTTCCTTTTCTTCAAAACATATACGTGTCATATATTGCTTAGCGACCTTAGTGCCATTAACGGGTAATAAAAATGGGGCAATTGAACTTTCTATAACTCAGCAGGAATTAAGTAATATATGTGGATTATCTCGACCGAGGGTTAATGAAGTATTGAAAAAATTGGAGGAGGAAAATATATTGAAAAACACCTCCAAAAAGATAACAATCTTAAATATGGAAAGTATATTTTCGCTGCTAGATGATACGAATTTAAGCTTTTATGATCCTCGAACAAAAACTAACTAAGATATTTCAGGTATACAAAGTTCAGTAGCCTACATCAATATGGAAGTCTGCTTTTATTGTCAATTAATTTCGGCTTTTATGGTTAAGAAAGAAGGCTTTCGGACAATTCAGTATTAACCTAAATAATTGTCGTAAGCAAAGTAAACTGAATTCTTAGAGATAAAAATCCAGATTACAAAACTTCTACTTATCGGTTATTAAACTCTAAGAACTCTATTACTATTTAAGCTCCCACATATAATTAATAATTTTTGTATATTTATATTTCGTTAATTATCTTCTTAAATAAATTAACCGGTAAACTTGGCATTACTCCATTGAGTAACATTGCAGGCAAAGCTCCGCCCGGATCTGTATGAAACTGCCATGTAACATGCGTATATCCATCACTCATAGGCGTAAATTTCCAAAAACCATTATCAGATAAGAGTCTTAGACAACAATCATCTTGAGGCATGTCACCTTTTATATCTTTATATGAAATAAGTACTGTGCCTTCACTTGATTTTTCTACTGTAACATTTAGTAAAACGTCTCTATCACTAAAAGGGGCAGGATTTTTAATCATTTTGTAAAGGTCAAATTCATTTTCATTTTTGCGATTCATTATTTTAGCCAAATGACAATTTTCTGAGAATAGATCACACTTTTCTACATTCATAAACAAATTAACTAACTGGCTGACTGTCGCTTTTATTTTTGTTTCACCCCTGACTTCGTTGATACTATGATTAGCTACTTCCTTTGAATAGGTGGTAATACCGCTTTCTTCCTTCTCCAGATTCCAGCCTTCGGCGTCTACATTTGATGCATAACTTGAAATTGCAGTAAGGGATAATAACGAACATAAAAGTGTCTGTTTTTTGTTAAGTGTTAAAATGCTTTTTAAAAATGTCATATTTTATGTTCTCTTTTTTGTGTTTAATTAAATGTTCAACTAGCAGGTGTTTGCACAATCGATACCTAAACTAATCTTTCGATCTCTTCTTGTCTGAACTTAGTTAGTTTGGCCAATTAAATACTTTCAAAAAAATAAAAAATTACTTAATAAACTTTTCACCATTTAGAAATCATACTTATGGTTACTTGTATATATTTGTACAAATTAACTAAGCGTAAATGGTACACTAACTGTTTTCTGTGTCAAATCTATTTTATATCGCTCTTAATTCTTGATCCTACATTATGTGGAGTAGTTGTCTTAGAGTAGTTGTTTTAAGGCAGGTGAGCTAACAGGTTTGTTTGGTGGATATATAACTTAATACGCAGATACTTATTAATAGGTTAAATGAAAGCTATTAAATATTACATCTTGCTTAGTGTTTGTTTTGACACTAACTTTGTAGGTATGAAATATTATGCTTATGTGTGTGATGCACGTAAAATTATGGCTGACGAATGAGGGAAATATTACAGGGGCTTAGATAATGATTTTATTAACAAAGTAGAAGTAAAATATTAATGAAGTGGTGGCTAATAATAATTTATTTGACTACTGCTTACGGAATATTTTATTTGATTAAGGTTACAAATTCATAATATTAAATGATTATTTTGATTAATGATCAACGTTAATGACAACATTACCTTTTTTATGGCCCTTCTCTACATAAAGGTGAGCAGCTACGATATCATCCAGCGAATAAGCTCTATCGATTACCGGTTTTATTATTCCTTGCTCATGTAAGTCAGCAAGAAAATGTAATTTTTCTGCGTCATGTAGAGCAAATGTAGAGATCACGGTTTTAGAGGTTGTTATTGAAACCCAAAAGCCTCGAAGTGATTCTGTAAATTTAGGTGAGCCCAGTAAATAATAGCCATTATCAGACAATATTCTTACATTTTTCTTGAAGATGCTTTTGCCAAGAACATCAAATATAAGATCATAGGTTATTCCGTTTTTAGTATAATCTTCTTTTGTATAATCAATGACTGCATCAGCGCCTAACGATTTTACGAGTTCAAAGTTTGCTGTGCTACATACCGCAGTTACTCTTGCTCCGTAATATTTTGCTAATTGAATAGCTACCGCACCGATACTGCCGGATGCGCCATATATGAGTATTTTATCTTTTGGGGAAATAATGGCCTTTCTCATAAGATACAAGGCCGTTATGCCACCAACTGAAATTGTTGCGGCTTCTTCATAACTTAATTTTTCTGGTTTTATTGCAATAGGTCCAGTTTCATTCATACAAATATATTGTGCATATGTGTTGAAGCCAGGTGCGGCAATAACCTTATCCCCAACTTTGAATAATGTAACTTTATCACCCACTTCAACAATTTCTCCAGCTAGCTCCATGCCCAAAATTAGCTTTTTGAAATGAATGAGACCTTTTAATATTAGTTTTATGAATAAATTGAATCGTAAGCTTCTTATTTCACAATCACCTGCAGTAACTGTGGTTGCCATAATTTTAATTAATACTTGTTTGTTTTTTGGTTTTGGTTTATCTATCTCATCTAGTTTAAGCACATCTGCTTTACCGTATTTAGTACACACAATCGCTTTCATTAACAACTCCAAAACTTTTAAATATTCTTTACTTAGTGTTGAACTGGTATAAACAGTTGTGTACCATTGACACTAATGGGGAAGGTGAAGTCATATAAACATCATTTAACTCTGCAAACGGTAAACTACACTGAAAAATATCAGTATATTATAGCAATAAGGTTTGTACAACGAATGGCAACATACAAATACCCTAGGCCCGCTACAACGGTAGACATTATAGTTTTTACTATTCGAAACCAACGCCTTCATATATTACTAATTAATCGAGGCATAGAACCCTTTAAAGGTGTATTAGCTTTACCTGGTGGGTTTGTGAATACGCATGAAACCCTGTTTGATGCGGCACAAAGAGAATTAAGAGAAGAAACCCATATTACTGACTTCCATTTAAAAATGTTTGGTATTTTTGATGGCATCGATCGCGACCCAAGAGATAGGGTATTGTCTGTTGGTTTTTATGCCATTATCCCAACAAACGATATTATAGTTGAAGCGGGTAGTGATGCTGAAAATGCTGATTGGTATGTTTATGAAGATCTGCCCTTATTAGCATTTGATCATAATGAAATTGTAGAATTAGCATTTAAGACATTAATTACTGATCTAGAGAATTCATCTTTAC
>Ga0209292_1006181_pt1 | contig 11897 bp, 7 predicted proteins | sample GOMGulsemesocosm_2_FD_184634 | JGI IMG/M metagenome (GOLD analysis project Ga0209292, IMG submission 184634) | Methane-oxidizing microbial communities from mesocosms in the Gulf of Mexico - GOM9C Gulf of Mexico (SPAdes) (version 2) | ecosystem: Environmental > Aquatic > Marine > Cold seeps...
GTACATTGGCGGCGACGCCTAACTTGATGACCATCAGAAACCAACCGTGAATCTATAACCTTGGTATCACTGGCACGGCAAAAAGGACAATGCATAACTATTTCTCACTTAAGACTAATCAGCTAAATTTCCTTACATTATAAACGGCAAGAAACTTAGCACATTAGGCTCTTTATTCAATGGTAAATTAAAACCATAAAAAAGGCCGCAAAAGCGGCCTAGTATAGCTGTTTTTTTACCTAATGATTAGGCATAAACAGGCAATCTAGCACAAATTGCAAGTACGTTTGCTTTAACAGAGTTAATAACATCTTCGTTGTTGATGTCATCAAGAATGTCACAAATCCAACCTGTCATTGCTTTTGTATCAGCTACTGTGAAGCCACGACGTGTAATCGCAGGCGTACCTAAACGTAAACCAGATGTGATAAACGGAGAACGTGGATCATTTGGTACAGAGTTTTTATTAACCGTAATGAAAGCGCGACCAAGGGCAGCATCAGCATCTTTACCAGTATATTCTTTACCAATCAAATCAAGTAGTAATAAATGGTTTGAAGTACCATTTGAAACAACTTTATAACCACGTTCAAGAAGTACTTCAACCATTGCATTAGCATTATCTAACACAGCTTGTTGATACACTTTAAACTCTGGAGCTAGCGCTTCTTTAAATGCTACCGCTTTACCAGCGATAATATGCATTAATGGGCCACCTTGACCGCCAGGGAATACTGCTGAGTTTAGTTTTTTCTCAACCGCTTCATTAGCGCGAGCAACGATTAAACCACCACGAGGACCAGCCAGTGTTTTATGAGTAGTTGTAGTTACAACATCAGCAAATGGTACAGGGTTAGGGTATAGACCCGCCGCCACTAAACCAGCAACGTGAGCCATATCAACGAATAAGTAAGCACCTACTTTATCAGCGATCTCACGGAAACGCGCCCAATCAACAATACCTGAGAATGCTGAGAAACCAGCAATAATCATCTTTGGTTTGTGCTCAACAGCTAGCGCTTCAACTTCAGCGTAGTTAATATCGCCAGCGTCATCTAAGCCATACTGTTTTGCGTTATATAATTTACCAGAGAAGCTTACGTGAGAACCATGAGTTAAGTGACCACCGTGAGCAAGGCTCATGCCTAACACTGTATCGCCATGCTCTAAAAGCGCAAGGAATACTGCAGAGTTTGCTTGAGAACCTGAATGTGGTTGAACGTTTGCATAATCAGCACCGAATAATTGCTTAGCACGTTCGATTGCTAAAAACTCAGCTTTATCAACGTATTCACAACCGCCGTAATAGCGCTTTCCAGGATAACCTTCTGCATATTTGTTTGTTAGCTGTGAACCTTGCGCTTCTAATACGCGAGGGCTACAGTAGTTTTCAGAAGCGATTAGTTCAATGTGTTCTTCTTGACGAGTTGTTTCTTGGCTAATTGCTTCAAATAATTCTGGATCAAAGTCAGCAATGTTCATATCACGTTTAAGCATCTATATACTCCACTAAATCGGTTAATAAAAATTTGACCGTATTCTACCTAGCTCAGCGAGCAAATCATAGAAAAACTGTGACTTTTGTCAAACTTATTTACCCCTTTGATGTTAACCACTTTTTCAAATAAAAAAGGGCGTTGTCATAAAAATATGACAACGCCCTCTCAAAGTATTACAGGATAATTAATAGGTTAGCTTAACCCTAAAATTACCTTTTCAGAACGTAATGATTTTGCTAACAACATAGTCATCACGATAGCTAAACTAAGGGTAGAAAATGTAGTAAAAGCAAAAGCAGCTAGATCTAAACTCTCACCTTTATATAAATCACCCATGATGATGTTTTGGCCAGCTAATGGAATATAATCAAGCCATGCTGGTTTATGCGGCATCATAGTAATCGCAATAGGCACAAGCATCGGTAAAATTAAAATCATCGACAAATACGATTGCGCTTCTTTAAAACTCTTTGAACGATAGGCAAAGAACAACTGCAATATGCCGGCTAAATATGCCAGCGGAATAATCATCAGTGCAATTAATACCATGGTCACAGGGTCAATAATAATTGAAACGCCCAATTTCTCTAATGGCAACATTGTCATGGTAAAGCTCATCACAAACATCGTTAATATAGAGGCCAGTGCACCATAAAAACTCACACAGACAACTTTCGATAAAACGATTTTAGTGGTGGATACTGGTTGGCATAAAATAAGTTCTAACGAATGGCGCTCACGTTCACCTGCACTCGTATCAATAGAAGCTGTCATCGATGCCGTAAACAACGCCATCATAATAAACATAGCCACCATACCCATGATTAATCCACTTGATGATTCTGGCGTCGCTGTATTTTCTACATTGATACTAATAGGCGTTGTTATACGAGGGTCTATGCCACGCATTAATAAACGCGTTGAACCTATTTGACCACTATAGGCCTCTAAAATACGTTCAATGCGGCGCAACGGAGACCTTAGATTATCATCACTGTAATCCGCATGTATGGTGATCATGGCAGGCTTACCTTCACTCATACGTTGAGCAAAGTTCTCATCAACAGTTAAGGTTATTTCACGCTCTTTCCATTTTTCAGCTTCGTCTTCAGGCACCTCTGTGATGGACTTAAATTGACGCGCATTAAGGTAACTAATAAGTTCAGGTGCACGTTCTGCACCTACAAATTCTACATAACTATCTTTAACATCAAATTGCTGATTGATTTGAAACATCATCATGGCGGCAACCATAATAGGTCCTACTGCGATAGCAAATAATCCTGCCATCAATGCCCGTTTGTCACGAAATGCTTCGCGAAACTCTTTAACGACTAATCCTTTGAACACTCCACTTTTAAATAAAGTCATTACGCCGCTACTCCTTCGTCACTACCAATAATGGCTACAAATGCATCTTCTAAATGTTCTTTTCCAGCCAACTCACAAAGTTCTTGCGGTGAACCTTGTGCTACAACCCTGCCTTTGGCGACTACGATGACGCGATCACATAATGCAGCAACTTCTTGCATGACATGGCTTGAAAATAAAATACAGTGCCCTGCAGCTTTTAACGCTAGTAATTGCTCTCGCAACAAACGTGTGCTCATCACATCAAGGCCTCGGGTTGGCTCATCAAGCACTAAATTTTGAGGCTGATGTACCAAGGCTTGGGCCAAGGTAACCTTCATACGCTGACCCTGTGAAAAACCTTCTGTTTTTCTGTCACTAATTTCTTCCATATCTAAATCACTAATCACGCGATCTAATGCTTCTTTAAGCGCCTTGCCAGTTAAGCCATGCATTTGAGCAAAATATTCAATTTGTTCACGCGCGGTTAAACGCTCACTCATACCGAATTGGTCAGGAAAAATCCCCAATGATTTACGTGCTTCAATCGGGTTATCTGCAACATTAATGTCATTAATTTGCGCGCTGCCAGTATCGGCTTTTAATAAACCATATAAAATACGTAAACAAGTAGTTTTACCCGCCCCGTTAGGGCCTAAAATACCCGTTATTTCACCATCTTTTGCGTCAAATGAAATAGATTCTACGGCGGTAAAGTCACCAAACTTTTTCGATACATTATCAACTTTCAACATAACTATTTCTGTCCTTTAACGCGCATATTACTGTTATTATTTAACAAGAAGTTCGGTAGTGGTTGTTTATCCAAACAGCTACTATCCACATCTTTAAAATCCAATGAACCAACAAAATCACCAATCATCGAACCGGCACATGTTTGAGTAACCAAGCCGTGTCCTGCATTTTTAGCCACGTAGTGTTTGCTGTTGCTCAATCCCTTAGCAGCAAGTTCACCCCATGATGGTGGTGTGACAGGATCTAACTCCCCTGATAACAACATGGTCGGGATACTCGAATTAACTTGATCGCTGAAATTAGCTGGCGGAGTGAATGTAGGCCAATGCTTACAAATGTCACTGAACACTTCAAAGGTATGACGGCCAGAGAACGTATTCGCACTATCTTTGGCTAACAGTGCGTCACTTGCTCGTGGAATATCTTCACTACATAAAATGTTAAAAGTAAGTCCCACATACATCGAACTCTTTGAGTCTTCATTTTGCGACATCAAGCCAACAAATGGTTTGTAGTTACCCTTTGCAAATTCACTAATAATAAATGGCAATAATTCACGACGTCCAACACTGTATAGTTGATTACGCAATGTGTTGATGAATTTTTTGCTATCAATGTTTAAGGCGACTTTTTTATCTGACACTGGATGATCAATAGTCGTTCTAATAGGACCCACTTCTAATTGGTCACGCACTTTATGATAATCACTAACTAAATTTGGATACTGATTTTGGCAATCTTCATTTAATTTACATTGCTCGATTAAGATATCAAACGCACGAGCGGCTTCAATGCCCATAGGTCCAACAACAACTTGAGGCGGCACAACACCGTCTAAAATTACAGAGCGTAATGATTCTGGTTTTTCTCGCATGTAAACCATTGCTGCGCGAGATCCATATGAAATTCCGTAAAGGTTAATTTTGTCATAACCCAGTGCAACACGTACTGCATCAAAATCTAAGATTGCGCTATTGGTATTGTATTGAGATAGGTCGACATTAAAGTCCGTTAAACACTTTTTGATGTCAGTTACATCAAAGTCGCTGCTAATATCTTTATAGAGATCGCCCGTTTCTTCATCACACACTAATGGATTAGACAGTCCCGTGCCACGTTGATCGATGAAAACAAGGTCGCGCTCTTGATGCACGTCATGGAAGATGTTTATCAGACCACCAACGAGCTCAGAAGCGGCTTGACCGGGGCCGCCCATTAATAAAAATAGCGGATCTGGTTTTGCTGTATTTGAAATAGACTTTACGACAATGACGTTAACATCAAGTTTTTTGTCTGTCGGCTGTGCCCAGTTTTCAGGCACCGATAATTTGCCACATTGTAGTTGGTTTTTAACTCCTTCTACAAAACAGCTTTCTAAGGCTAGTGACTGTATAGGCGTATCAGCAGCCTGTGCTTGGCTTAACATGACGTTGCCAACCATAAGCGTGGATAAAAAAGTCCCAATGGATAGTTTATTTAGTAGCGTCAAACTATGTCCTTATAAATTCGTTAATAAAAAGTTAACGGAGTGTATCTTAGTCTCCAATTAAAAAGCGAGCACAATAGAACATGTTATGTTCAATTGTGCTCGCTTTTATGTAAATAATTATGATCTACAAATTTGTTACTTACTGCTAGCTCACCTTATAGACCTGCACCGCAGCATTCAACTGCTGAGCATGCCTCGCCAGTTCATCGCTCAACTGGGCATTATTGTTAGAATATTCTGCATTTTTATCGACTTCTAATCGAATAGAAACTACCCCTTCATTAACTTCCATTACCCCCTGACTTTGGTCTTCAATCGCTGTCGCTATTGAGGTTGTCATACCTAGTATATTGGCCATATTATCAGTAATTTCAGAAAGCATTTCCCCCGCCGCGGCGGCTTTCTCTGCACTTTCATGTCCCTGAGATTGGCAATCCGTAATTAATGTCATCATATTTTTACTGCGTTGCTGCAAGGTTTCAACAATGCTTTCTATTTCTTGGGTTGAATCCTGCGTTCGACTCGCTAAGGTTCTCACTTCATCTGCCACCACAGCAAAACCACGTCCCTGCTCTCCGGCCCGTGCAGCTTCTATTGCAGCATTTAGAGCTAACAAGTTAGTCTGTTCTGCAATGCCGCGAATAACATCCATCACTTTAGTAATATGCACACTGTCACTGACTAATTTCTGCGCTTCTTGTTGGGACTGTTCAAGGTTGTTAGATAACAGGTTTATTTGCTTAATGGTTGCAATCACACCTTCATTGCCGCTGACGGCGCTTTCATTAGTAAGTTTTGCTTTAGCGGCCGCATCCGTTGTATTAACAACAATTCCGTTAATCGTATTGGTTAATTGCTCAACCGCATCGGTAACTACACTGGCTTGATCGAGTTGAGAGTTAATGCCAATTTGGTTCTCCCCCACGTTCTCTGATAATTTTGATGTTGCATCGTTAAGGGTGTTAACAGAGTTGTTTACACCCGTAATAATATTTTCAAACTTTTCCAACAAGATATTCAGTTGAAGCGCCATATCTGAGATTTCATCTTTTCCCTGATCATCGGCTCGTTTAGTTAAATCGTTACTTTCTCCAACATCTACCATCAAATTGCGTAAGCGACTTATCGCTGTCAAAATGCGATTGCTGTTTAATAGATTCACCGATAAAGCAATAATAATAATAACGACAAATAGACTGTAGAGAAAACTTGTCATTACCGTTTTAATGTCTTCTATTTCGGTTTGACTGTGAGAAACCAAAGCAGCTAACATCTCTTCAGTTTGATGAATGGTCGTGCGCATACGCCCTTTTATACCTTCTTTAGGCGTGAGTCCCATCGTTTCATTTGCTTGCGCCAGCTGAGTGAACTTTTTATGGTAATTATCTAATACCGTTATGCTATCGTGTCTCTGCGCTACCATTAACTGTTTAAGTTTATCAATATTCTTATCAAACTTACCCACATACTTCTTATCAAGACGCAGCATAAAGTCTTTTTCATTGCGTCTTAATTGCAACAAACCAATTAATAAGGCAGGTTCACCGCCCTTTATTGCAGCTTCAATATTATGGGCCGCATCGCGCAGTTGGCCGTAGTATCCATCTTTAGCATGAAAACCAATACGCTTTTGTTGCTCAACCAAACCTAAGAAATGGTCTTTATATTTTTCTGTTCCCCTAGCAAGATTGTCCACTTCAGCCACATTTAAATCAAAGTCACTAAATAAAGTTTGCAGGGAAGAGATATCATTGGAGAGCTGTTTATATCGAGTTTGGTATTTAGTGACATACTTAGCGTCTTTACGCGCTAAGAAATCTTTCTCATTTCGCCTTAACTCTAAAATATCCTGTTTTATCGAGCCAATAATTTCGATGCCCTGGTTCAATTCACCCACTGTTTTTTCAGTATAACTCGTCACTCCAATAATTATTAATAGACTAATAATTAATAATGCTGTGTTAAACATTAATCGGTATTTGATTGGCATGTTATCTCCTCCAGCTTAAATTAATGCGAGTGAGAGAATACATAAAATGCGATAAATAACGATAAATAACGATAAATAACGATAAAGAGTATCTGTAAGTAGATACTGAACGTTACACAATCAGTCTAAATATCGCAGGTTCCATATTGCAATAACAACATTTCATTACCCCAAAAGCATATTTATGACTTACTGCAACCATTCAGTATCGTTGAATAATTAGCCACATATACTATTCAACGCCATCACGCATGCCATGTCAATAATTACCTCCATAACCAATAAAATACCCAACACAACATTAGTAACTACTAATATAAAACTATACATTAGAAAAAACTAATGTATAGTTTACACCCATATTGAGACTCAGAGCACTCCAACATGCAGCAACCTTTAACAAGTCATTTAGCAAGCATTATAGTCCGTTGGGCAATAGGCTTTCCCAAAACTATTTATGGCATTGTTTTAGTTCTATCTATAGGGCTGTTAACACAACTGCCAAGAATCAATATAGACACAGATCCGCAGAACATGTTGAGCTCGGACAATCCAGCGCGTTTATTCCACCAGCAAGTCAAGCAGCAGTTTAATCTCTATGATGCTATTGTTTTGGGCGTGATCAATAAGCAAGGTATATTTACCCCACCAAACCTTAAAAGCATTAACGCTATTAGTGATTATATTTTAACCCTCGACGGTGTCATTCACGATGAAGTGATATCCCCAAGCCTAGTGGATAACATCACTAATGAATCTACAGGCACACTCCGTTTTAGCTGGCTCATGAAACAAACGCCAACCACAATGGCCCAATCTCAAGTTATCCAACAAGCTATCAAAAGGCTTCCACTGCTTAACAACACCTTGGCATCAAACGATGGCCAAGCGATTGCTATCTATATTCCGCTTAAAAATGGTGATGAGAGCTACGGCATTGCTCAAAATCTTCGACATTTTGTAGCAAGTCAGAATCAAGAGAATCAATATTTCATCACAGGTCTCCCCATTGCAGAGAACCAATTCGGGCATGAAATGTTTGTTCAAATGGCAATTAGTGCACCATTGGCTGGGTTAATGATTTTTGCAATATTATGGCTATTTTTACGTCAAACCATAGTAACAATGGGCGCGATGTTAGTTGCTATGGCCACCGTAATCATAACGATGGGGAGTTTGATTGCATTAGGGTTTTCCGTGCATATATTGTCATCAATGATTGCTATTTTCTTGATGCCCATTGCCGTTGTTGATGCCATTCACGTCTTATCTGAATTTAAAGAAAAATTACAGCACAACGCCACTAACAACATCAATCAACCGCTACCAAAAGTCGTCAGCGAAGTGATTATTAATTTGTTCCAGCCAATGTTATTTACCACACTAACCTCGGCTATTGGATTTTTCTCGCTGATGTTCACCCCCATTCCTCCCGTCCAAATATTTGGTGGCTTTGTTGGTGCTGGTATCATCATCGCGTTTATTCTAACCATGACATTATTACCTGCTTATTTGTCACGCCTTAGCCCCAAGGCCATCAACACACTGTCAATTATTGACAATAAAAAGCCAACATTGTTAGTTCGTGCACTATTATGCTTGTCTCAGTTGACCACACTTGCCAGTAAAAAAATTGTCATGATATTAGTGCTAGTCACACTGGGCGCAATTGCTGGAATATCTCAGATAGTTATTAATGACAATCCCGTTCGGTGGTTTAAATCAGACCACCAAATAAGTAAAAGCGATCGCGTTCTTAATCATCATTTCTCAGGTACCTACAACGCATATTTGGTGCTCAAATATTCTGATACAAACAATCAGCAACAAGCACTCATAAACCGATTATCTAGTGAGAGTAGATCGTTAGGGATCATGCTGCCAACTTGGATAAATGAGCCAAATAATCAGCAATTACAATTAGCATTTAATGACGCTAGTTTTGAGCAGTCTTTAAGTAATGCACAAGCAGAGTTTATTGAACAATCAATGGCCACCTTAGAAAATGCAGCCAAAGATGAACGTCACTTTTATCAGCCAAGTTCACTCGCATATATTGACAAGTTGGCTAATCATTTACGCAATAACATCTACGTCGGCAAAGTCAATTCGCTCAGTGACGTAGCAAAAACAGTAAACCGCGAACTCATTAGCGGAGATGATATTGATTATGTATTGCCACAAACTACACAAGCTATCAGTCAAGTATTACTGCAATATCAATCATCTCATCGCCCGAACGATCTTTACCATTTTGTCACACCCGCCAAAGACCAATCATTACTTTGGCTTCAACTAAACAGCGGCGACAATCAGGCCATGATGCAAATTATTGAGTCGACAAAAGATTTTATAAGGGCTAATCCACTTCCCGCCACAATGCATATGGAGTGGGCAGGCAAAGCTTACATTAATGTAATTTGGCAACAAGCGATGGTTGAAGGCATGCTTAAATCATTAATGAGTGCTTTTATATTGGTTTTAGTGATGATGATCATTTTGTTCCGATCTGTGCTTTATGGCTTGCTAGCCATGTTGCCACTCACCATCACCATAATTACCATCTATGGCGTCATCGGTTGGATTGGCAAAGACTATGACATGCCCATTGCCGTCTTATCCTCATTAACATTAGGCTTGTCTGTTGATTTTGCCATTCACTTTATTGAACGGTTTAGAACCTATAAAAGCAAAGGCGCTAGTGTGCAACAAGCGATTAACGCTATGTTTAATGAACCTGCACGTTCAATATCGCGCAACGCTATCGTTATTTCGTTAGGATTCACCCCCTTACTTTTAGCCCCCTTGGTACCTTACATCACAGTAGGCCTATTTCTAGCTAGCATCATGTTACTTTCGGCATTGGTTACCTTAACGCTCATCCCTGCCGTCTTATCACTGGCTAGTAAACGCTAACAAACGGAGATTAGCTATGAAATATTTATCCCTTATGACATTAACAACCGTATTCTTGATGAGTATGCTGGCCAGTGCAAGCCAAGCTACCCCAATGTCAGTTGATGACATTATTGCTAAAACTAATTTAAGTGCCTTTTATCAAGGCAATGACGCGCTCGCTGTTGCCCGCATGAAGATTATTGATAATCAAGGGCGCATACAATTACGACAATTTAATATCTTGCGCCGTGATATAAACGATGGCGGCGATCAGCAATTTTTAATTGCCTTTTCTCGTCCTAGTGATGTCAAAGGCATGATGTTTCGCGTAGAAAAACATACAACAACCCACGATGATCGTTGGCTGTACTTACCCGCACTAGATCTCGTTAAACGCATTTCGGCGAGTGATAAACGCACCAGCTTTGTTGGTTCTAATTTCTATTATGAAGATATTTCGGGTCGTAATACCACGTTAGATAATTTTACTTTGCTTTCCCAAACAGCTAATCAATACGTTATTAACGCCGTACCTAAAGATGCAAGCGCCGTTGAGTTTGTCAGTTATCAACTAACCATAGATAAATTATCAATGTTGCCTGTCAAGATTAGCTACACCAATAATACTGGCGCTATATACCGTATTATCGAAGCACTTAATATTAAAGTCATCGACGGCTTTCATACAGTGACCAGCTCAAAAGTTAGCCTGCCCTTAACAGGCGCCCACACGTTAATGCAATTCAAAGGCATTAAATACAATAACAACCTGCCAAGCAGCGTGTTTAGTGAGCGCAGCTTACGAATCCCACCAAAGCGCTGGTTTAAATAATGCCGTGTATGCGACTTGCCACAGCGGCATCATTAATTATTTTGTTGTCGATTGTTTTATTGTCAAAAAATAGCTATGGAGATGACGATTGGGATTCTTGGGAAACACCGCAAGAGCGTTTAATCGATGTTAGTGGATTTTCACAAATAAAATTGGGGAAACTGTTAGAAAATAATGCACATGAACCTATTAAGACTAGGCAAGGGTTATTGAGGTTAGCGGCTAATATTGACGAAAACTTCTACCGCATATCCTTTAAAAATGATTTAAGCTACAACGCAATTAGCAAGCAGTCCCATAATAAAGTACGCGAAATGAGCGTAGAACTCGACTTTGCTAATGTGCAAAGCCGCGCGATTAACCAATCTTTTCTTGCTAATCTCTCGTTAAAAGTGGGACGCCAAAGTTTAAGCTGGGGCTTAGGTGATTATATCTTTATCAATGATTTATTCGCCAAAAACTGGCAATCATTTTTTAATGGTGATGATGTGCAATATCTAAAAAGCCCTACCGATGCACTTAAATTGAGTTACTTTATGGACAGTTTGGGCATCGATGTCGTTTATCAACCAAAAACTTCAAGGGATATATTAATAACAAGCCCGTCTGTTTTAGGCACGCCGCAACGTTCAAGCATTAATACACGTTTGCACTTTAGTCATCAACAAAGTGATTACGCTTTTTATGCTAGTGACGGCTGGGTCAACGCCCCCCAAAGAGTATCAAGGCAGCTAGAATACCTTGCTCAAAAAACGTTGGGCGCCAGTATGATCACCCCTGTACTTACCGGGCTCTTTAAAGCAGAGTTAGGGCAATATTGGCAAACGGCTGCCAATGGTTCAAGCTTCAACCAGCAACGACTATTGCTAGGCTATGAGTGGGAGTTAATAACGGGGATTTCCGCCTCAACCCAACTCTACATCGAGCATGACAGTCATTCAAATGCCCGTAATAATCGACAATTAATCACCACACAACTTAGCTATACCTCAGACAATGCACTTTGGACAAGCTCAGTTATGGCCTTTTATTCACCTAATCACTCCGATAGCTATTTTCGGGCATCTGCCACTCACCGTTATA
>Ga0209292_1006182_pt1 | contig 11896 bp, 9 predicted proteins | sample GOMGulsemesocosm_2_FD_184634 | JGI IMG/M metagenome (GOLD analysis project Ga0209292, IMG submission 184634) | Methane-oxidizing microbial communities from mesocosms in the Gulf of Mexico - GOM9C Gulf of Mexico (SPAdes) (version 2) | ecosystem: Environmental > Aquatic > Marine > Cold seeps...
AAATGTAGACGTAGCAGAACCAACTGCGGTACTGATTGCAACCGCGATAGCATCGGTACGCGAAGAAATTGCACCACTACGCCAAGAAGTGAGCGAACTAAAAGCTGAAATAATCGCATTAAAAAAAGCCTTATTAACGCAATAATGACAATCACAACCATTACGAAAATCACACCAACTACACGCTACTGACAATTGTTATTTAAGCCAACACAAATAAAGCAATGTCAGTAGCCGTCATTGAGAGAATACCTTGTTTACTGCAGAACTCACTTTTGAATGTTACCAAGACACGACTATTGATGCTGTCGATAGTGCGATTACCCAGCTTATTGACGCCTTGCGCTATAACGGCCAAATACTCGGTCGCGAATTCCCTACCAGTATGAATGACGGCGTCTTTACTACCCGTGTCGTCTGTCCTGAAGAAGAAAGCCTACACCCGAGACATCATTCCAGCATTGTTGAAAAACGCTTACAAGCCTTAAGTGAAGCAGGTCTACTCGCCCCTAAGATCCGCCTGACTGGCATGGATCTACATTCAGACAATACCGATCCTTGCCAGCAACCAGAGTGGCAAGTGTTATATACCCACTATCTCAGTACTTGCTCACCAGTGCGTTGCGGAGAACATCTCGCTCCTATCCCGCTGTATAAATTACCCACACCAGCGATAGGCGATCACCAAGCGTTATTACGTTGGCAAGTCGATTGGAGTTCAACAGATGAATTGCAAATGCACGGCACCACATTAAAACAAGCCTGTAGTGAAACCTTAACTAATATTAAAAGTCCGTTAAATAATACCGGCTGGCAACTGGCTAAAGATATTGAGCAGCAAACTCATATTCCAACCTATTATTATCTTTATCATTTAGCGGATACAGCAGAACAAGCACCAACACGTCCTTGCCCAAGCTGCGGCGGAGAATGGCAGTTAGAAGAAGCCTTACACGGTATTTTTGATTTTAAGTGTGAACCTTGCCGTTTATTATCCAATTTACCTTGGTAACAGCGAACAAAGCTTAAAACTGGCAAGAAATAGCGCAAGTTGATACTTGCGCTATTTAATAAGAATGAAACAGCGGTTTACTGTTCGAGTAAGACAGGTGTTAACTGACCAATAAACGTCGCTAAGTCTGGCGCTAATACTTCCGAAATACCTTTACCCAGGACTTCACGCACCACTTCACCACTGACATTATCTAATGCAATGATCTGCATATCATCTGCGCAACTGGCAATGAATAACGTTGGCGGCTGTTTGAGGGTTTTCTTCATCATTAAATGCGCAATTATGTTTTCTTGTAAACGCTCAAAGTCACCCGCACTCCATACCTGTACCAATTCAATGGTCTCATCATTAAAACGTGCTGGCATATGGTCACTAAAATAAGCACCAAAAAACACAGCAACCTGTGGGTCAAGCTCGATACTCAACGCCGACTCAATATTACTAAATGATGTTATTTCATCACGTTTTACCGGCAACCAAGCTTTATGACCAGCAAGTAACTGCGTACTACTCGACGCTTCAATAAAGCACGGTGAATCCCACTCTGGATCAAATTCTTGTTGTGGTAAGTAGTCTTGTGCTTGCCAAAGTTGTTCACAGCGCGCATAAAAAGCAATCAACGCATCGGTTACAGCTATCGTCATTATATTCCCCATAAAAATGATTAAATCCGCTATAGCATATCACTACGCAGTAAAATTTATTACAATCTCGCCACTGATAAGTAAATTAACTATGCCCAAACTACCTGAACATACACCTTGAGGGAACTTGGCTATATTACGCGCTAACCGATGAGAATAAACCATGACAATTAAAAACCGTTACCAAGATTCAACTGCACTGGATAAACTAAACCTAGGGCAAAAAACGGAATACATATCTCAATACCAACCGAGCTTGTTACAACCAGTACCAAGACAATTAAATCGAGATGATCTGTCACTATCCGATCAACTTCCATTCACTGGTTGTGACTTATGGAATTTATATGAGTTGTCTTGGTTAAATAGCAAAGGAAAGCCAATCGTAGCGGTTGCAGAAGTAAAAGTCTGTGCGACATCAGTTAACTTAATCGAATCAAAGTCATTCAAACTATACTTAAACAGTTTTAACCAAACTCGTTTTAGTTCAACCACTGAAGTGACAGAAACACTGCAACGCGATCTTGCTCATTGTGCTCAAGGTCCTGTTGAAGTGGTGATGTTTGATGACTTAGATACAGCACCAAGTCAAATCACCAAGATCACCGGTACGTGTATCGACCACCTTGATATTGATGTAGACGGTTATGAATTTAATGCCGGCTTACTAAAGTCAGCAGCAGAGAGTAACGAAATTGTTGATGAAGTCGTTTACAGCCATTTATTAAAATCAAATTGCCTGGTGACTAATCAACCCGATTGGGGCAGTGTTTATATTGCTTATCAAGGAAATAAGATCGACCAGGAAGCTCTATTACGCTATTTAATCTCATTTCGTCAGCATAATGAGTTTCATGAGCAATGCGTTGAGCGTATTTTTACGGACATTATGCACTTCTGCAAACCAGAGCAATTGACTGTTTATGCACGCTATACCCGCAGAGGTGGTTTGGATATAAACCCATTCAGAACCAATTGTGGTGCTAAAGTAGATAATATCCGTTTAATTCGCCAATAACATTGCCGGGACTGGATGTTTTTTAAATATCCAGTCATTAACAAAGCCAGCAAAATAGTTTAGTATTTGAAGGTTGCCGTCAATACTACAAAATATTCTATCAGTAAAGATTGCAGCACCGACCTCACTCAGGTGGAGGCCTGAATTAGCAAAGGAAGGCTAATGTTAATAAGGACATGTAATCATAAGAATGTGATAACAGCCTTTCTATTCGATATCAAACACATGATTTTACGTTTTGTTTATACTCTTTTATTTCTTCTCTTTAGCACGACTGCAGCTGCAAGTTTATTTGATCAGCTGATCTTACCGAATGAACTAAAACGCAGTCAATCTGTGCAATACAGTCAACCTTATCAATGCATTCAAATTATTGATGAATTTTTACAAACACAAAAACAAGATATCGTCAGCGAAGTATCACGTATTAGTAAAATCAGAGAGAAGTCTGTCACCCCTTCAGATCTTGCTCTCATCAAACAACAAAAAGCACTCTGCTATTTCTATGCAAATAATATCGGTCAAGCCGTTGTTACGCTCGATAAAATGCTCGCAGAAAAATCGAGTTCGGTGCCATTGCATTTAAAACAACAAAGCTTATTAATCAAAAGCCACATTCTTGCACAATCTAATACACTCGCTAATTTCCAGCTCGCACAAGAAACCATTAATAAAGTCATCGATAGCATTGATGACAATACCTATAATCCAACTGCTAATGGTTATTTCGCGCTCAAGATTATTGCCGGTGAAATTGCGTTAAAGCTCAATGATTACGAAGAATCAATGCAACTATTTCGCGAGGCCGAGCAATATGGTACCCAGACTCCACTCACGAACAATGCGGCTTGGGCTGCTTACGCGATTGGGTACAATTACCAACAGCAAAATAAATTAACCTTAGCGATTAACTTTTACAATAAAGCCCAACAAAAGCTACTTGATAGCCAAGATACCCTCAATGGTCTACTCACTAAAAAAATGAGCCAAGCCTATATCGCCCAAGATAACTTTAAATTAGCGATCAGCTTCGCCAACCAATCTGCCCAGTACTATCAAAATCTTGGCAACAAATTGCAACTGTCAGATTCTTTATTAGAACTTGCCAGCATGCACCGTAAAATTAAAGAATATAACTTATCGCTCGTTTATTATTTTAATGCACTGGATTTACTGAAGGTGTTTGATAAGAAAAACAAATTAAACGCAGTCTATTTCGAGGTGGGTAAAACCTACTTACAAATGGGCAATTATAGTTTAGCCGAGCAATATTTATCGAATGCAGAGCAGCTGTTTTACAATAATGGTCAAACCGATTTATTACTTGAGTCACTCGTACACCTGGCTAATTTAGCGATTCAACAGCAACATTACGACACCGCATTAATACGTTTAAATAAAGCCTTATCGATCGCCGGTAAGCTAAACAACAGTAAACAATTTGAAACCGTCTACCTGTATCTTGCGACAGCCTATGAAGAAACAGATCAATACGCAAAAGCACTCGATAGCTATAAGCAATTTATACGTTATAACAAGCTCTCTAATTTTGAAGCAAAAAAAGCATTACCAGTCTCTAATCAGCACAAAGAAAATAATGAAATCAAATCGCAAAAAATAAACCAATTACAAGCACAAGTGCTCAAACTAAAACAATCAAAACATAACTTAGTGATTAATGTTTTCTTACTTGCTTCAGTGATGCTCATTATTCTTTATTTGTACTACATCAATACACAAAAGATGAAATTGCAAAGACAAGATGTCGAACAGTTAGAGAATGACTACAATATTCATTCCAATACTGGCTTAAATAACATTAACAGCCTAAATCAATACATCCCGACACCACTGCAAGAAGCACGATTTTATTCTGATTGGGAATATTCAGACAAGCAAAACAGTGTGCATAGCTGCGCGATCATTAGCCTCGATTTTTTACTGCCTTTACGTCAAAAATGCAGTCTTTCACTCGTAAATAAAATAGAAACTGAATTAGGCGCTTATTTGAAACAGCAACTACATGATTCAGAACGTTTATTCCAATTGAACGACACGCAATTATTATTGGTTAAAAAAGTTAACAAAAATTATGATCCAGCACTCATTGCCAACCGAATCTTAGACTGGTTCGAACAATTTGATTGCCAGCTTAATTTTAACAAAGATATCTCGATCGGCATGGTTTCTCATCCATTCTTATTTAAATACCCGACCGCAATAGACAGTAAAAAACTGTTAAATATTGCAACCTTAGCTTTATCAGGTGCAACCCAGTTAAGTCGTAAGCATAAACGAAATAGTTGGGTGCAGTTAAGTGCATTGACCTATACACAACCGGCATTTTTCCATGGTGATATCTGGAACCGCTCCAAACAAGCCATTGAAAAAGGCTTAGTAAAAGTCACCTCGTCAACAGACAAAAATGATATTAATTGGCTGTAGGCTTACATTTTAACACCAAACTATTTTATAGATGTATATATAATGGTAAGCTAATCTTCATCTTTGATTTAACTTATGTGAAAAGTATTCATGCAGACATCACAAGATTCGCATTCAGCAACACAGCAAAGTGATGCCAGCGGGTACACAAAAATTAACACTGCCATGCTATTAGCATTTATTAATCGTTTACTGAGTGCCACGCGAGGTATTGATACCGAGCTAAACATTGAAGTAAGTAAGCTAAAAGCAATTCTTGAACGCAGTGCGTCTGACGATGATCTTATCACGCAAATCAAACAGGTTGAGCGTCAAGTGATGCTACAACCAAATGTCTTATCCGATACCTTAAAAATTGGTGATAGTGCAACAATTCAAGCCACTAAATCATTAATTAATTTGTTACAGGACGATCCTAAACTCACCGCCGAACTACAATTAGTATTAGCGGAACCCAAAGCCACTGCAGTGGTCGCATTACAAACTAAAGTCCAATCACTATTTTGCATTTATCACAGTGCAATCAAAAACTTAAAAATGTCTCGCGGTAATAGCGGTGTAACAGCAACAGTGCACAAAAAAATATGTGACGATTTACAACGCTTAATCAATGAACTTGATTTTGCCGGTGGGTTTGGCTCAAACCTTCAAAAAATTCGTCAACGTTTATTGCAAGGTGTCGAAAGCCATGAACTCGTTGATATCTGCTTGCAGATCATTAACAACATTATCGAAGGCGCACGTGAAGAACGCTTAGCATCAAAGACGTTTTTACATGCTATTGTCGAAGAGCTCAATAATATCGCTTATAAGTTTGATAACTCATTAGTTGATAGTAATAAAATAAACAATAAACAGATCAGCTTGTTGGAAAATCTAAAAGAGCGCATTGATATTTTAGACTTAGATATCAGTACTTGTGAAAACTTAGAAGAAACCAAGTTACACGTTCAACAAGGGCTTGAGATAATCTCCAGCAGTATCCAACAACAAGAACAATTACTACAAGAAAAAATCCGATTAGAACAACAAATAAAAGCAGTTCAGAGTCAACTTGAGCAACTCAAAAAAGAAACATTACTGCACACCCAACGCCTAGAAGCACAACAACATAAACTTTATCTGGACTCTTTAACGCAAGTCTACAACCGCACCGCATTAGACGAACGCTTTAAACTAGAGTTTAAACGTTGGAAGCGTTACCAAACCAATACCACAATCGCAATTATCGACATTGATCATTTTAAAAATATCAATGATACCTTCGGTCATATTGCTGGAGATAAAGCCCTTAAGATCGTTGCCAGAGCTTTACAAAAATCGATTAAGAGTAAAGACTTCATCGCACGTTTTGGTGGTGAAGAATTTGTCGTATTACTTGCCGACTTAGAGCCGAATGAAATAAAGGCAATTTTAGATAAGCTGCGAAAGACTATTAAAAGTATACCGTTTAGATTTAAAGGCGAACAGATCTCAATCACTATCTCAATTGGTGCGACGCAATTCTTACCAGAGGATAATGAGTCAGTTGAACCTTTCGAGCGAGCTGATAAAGCCTTATATCAAGCAAAAAGCTCAGGACGAGATAAAGTTATCATTAGCAGCTAAACTTAATGAGACCAGCGGCAATAAGTACGGCCATATTGATTTTGTATCAATCGGTTATACGTGCTTAATGCTAGCTTATCTGACATGGAGTTTAGCTTATGATCACGCACATCAACCCCGTTGGCAGTATGGATTTGCTTTCACAGCTTGAAGTCGACAGGCTACACCAAACTGCCACCAGCGATTTATATTTATTATTCCGAAATTGCTCATTGGCCGTCTTAAATTCAGGATCTCGCACTGATTCCAGTAGTGAAATTTTAAAAGCATTCAGCAGCTTTGATATCAATGTTGTACAGCGTGAACGCGGCGTCAAACTCGAGCTGCATAACGCTCCAGAACAAGCCTTTGTCGACGGTGAGATTATCCGCGGTATTCAAGAGCACCTATTTTCAGTATTACGCGATATTCTTTATGTTAATAGTTATATAGAGCAAGTGCCCGTTCCCAAAAAAGAATTATCTTCATTTCTAACTAACCAAGTATTTTCCATTTTACGTAATGCGCGAGTGATCAAATCAGATTCCGATCCAAACATGGTCGTTTGCTGGGGCGGTCATTCCATCCGCTCACCAGAATATGAATATGCGAAAGCCGTTGGTCATGAATTGGGCTTGCGTGAGATAAACATTTGCACGGGTTGCGGACCAGGCGCAATGGAAGGCCCGATGAAGGGCGCAACTGTCGGCCATGCTAAACAGCGCGTAAAACAACGCCGCTACCTTGGTTTAACCGAACCCAGTATTATCGCCGCCGAACCACCTAACCCCATTGTGAATGAACTCGTTATTCTACCGGACATCGAAAAACGTTTAGAAGCCTTTGTACGCCTATCTCACGGTATTATTATTTTTCCCGGCGGTGCAGGTACCGCAGAAGAACTATTATATTTATTGGGTATCATGATGCACCCAGAGAATAAACGTCAGCCGTTGCCGATTGTACTTACAGGCCCTAAAGAAAGCGAAGAGTACTTCACCACCATTGATGAATTTGTCGGTGAAACCCTGGGCTTTGAAGCGCAAAAATACTATCAAATTATTATTGATGATGCCGCAAGTGCAGCGCAAATAATGAAAAAAGCCATGCATAAAACCTATGAATATCGCCGTGCTATTGGTGATGCTTATTCGTATAACTGGAGCTTAAAAATAGAACTAGATTTTCAAGTTCCATTTATTCCAAGTCACCAGCATATGGCGGCATTAAACCTCAACCTTGATCAGGCGCCTGAAGTATTGGCAATGAACCTGCGAAAAGCCTTTTCCGGTATTGTCGCTGGTAACGTTAAAGACTCAGGGATCAAGTCAATTGAAAAACATGGCCCATTTAAATTGCAAGGCGACCCAAAATTAATGCAATTAATGGACAATTTATTAAAAAACTTCATAAAACAGAATAGAATGAAACTTCCAGGTAGTAAGTATGAACCTTGCTATGAAATAATAAAGCCCAATTAACTTTGATGAAACACGGATATGGCCCAAAATCACTTATTAATTATCGATGCATTAAACCTGATCCGTCGAGTTCATGCAGTACAACTAAATCAAAGTAATGATCCGGTTGCGCAAATAAGCGCAACGCGTGAAACCATCAAGCAAGCCGTTCGAAAATTATTAGCGATCACGGCACCGACCCATGTCGTCGCCGTCTTTGATGCAGAACAAACGGGCTGGCGTCATGAGGTCTACCCCGATTACAAAGCGAATCGTAAACCGATGCCAGAAAGTTTGCAGCAAGCACTTAGTTTAATCCAAGATGACTTGTGGGATTTAAACATAGATTCGCTATTAACAGAACAAGATGAAGCGGATGACCTGATTGCGACGCTCGCCATTAAGATGTCAGCGCAACAGCAACAAGTCACTATTATTTCGACAGATAAGGGTTACTGCCAACTGCTAAATCCTTACATTCAAATCCGTGATTATTTTAACAAGCGCTGGTTAGACCAAGATTTTATTGACGATAAATTCGGTGTGCAACCACAGCAACTTGCCGACTATTGGGCCTTAACAGGAATCAGTGGCAGTCACCTTGCAGGCGTTGCAGGTATTGGACCTAAAACAGCGACTCAGTTATTAACACAACATGCGACTTTAGACGCAATTTATGCAAGTGACGAGTTAAAGCCCAAACTTCGTGAAAAGCTTGATATGCATAAAGAAATGGCTTATATCACCCAGCAACTAGCACAGCTGAAAATTGATATTCCATTGGGCTTTAATTTAAAAGATTTACGGTACCAGCCTTAATCCTAAAAATAACGCTTAGCTAACAAATCGAGTATTCATACTAAGCGTTAATAGCACAATAAAAGTGAAATTCTAGATCTCCGTCTAATAAATCTCGCCATCACAAAGTTAAACGCTTTATTTACCAAAATAACAGCAGTAACTACATTAACAATCAAGTAATACTTTGTTACCATACGGCAACAAAACATTTTCATTTGAAAGTACGCAAATTAAATAAGGAATATGTATGACACAAACAAGAATTACAGTTATCCCGGGTGATGGTATTGGTCCGGATATTATTGAGTCTGCAATTCAAATTTTAGATAAAGCTGGCTGTAATTTCGCATATGACTTTGCTGATGCAGGTCTTGCTGCCCTACAAACTTCAAGTGAACTGCTACCAACATCAACATTAGATTTAATTGAAAAGAACAAAGTAGCATTAAAGGGTCCGTTAACAACACCTGTTGGTGCAGGCTTCACTTCAATCAATGTATCATTGCGTAAGCATTTTAATTTATACGCTAACTTGCGCCCTGTAGTCTCTTTTAAAGGTACACGCAGCCGCTATGAAAATATCGATATTATTACCGTACGTGAAAATACGGAAGGTATGTACTCTGGCGCAGGTCAGATTATTGCCGATGATGGCAGCGAAGCAGAAGCGAAAAGTATCATTACACGTGCCGGAGCGGAACGTATTTGTGTAGCTGCATATGAATTAGCAAAATCAGAAAACCGTAAAAAAGTAACCGCTATTCATAAAGCTAATATCCTAAAAACAACCTCAGGTCTATTCCTTGAAGTAGCACGTGAAGTTGCACTACGTTACCCTGAAATTGAATCAGAAGAAATGATCGTTGATGCGGCGTGTATGAATCTGGTTATGTATCCTGAACGTTTTGATGTGATCGTTACAACAAACTTATTTGGTGATATTTTATCTGACCTATGTGCAGGGCTTGTTGGCGGTCTGGGTATGGCTCCAGGCGCTAATATCGGTGAAGATATCGCTATTTTTGAAGCTGTACACGGCAGTGCGCCAGATATCGCAGGTAAAAACCTAGCAAACCCAACATCCGTTATCCTCGCATCAATTCAAATGCTAGAACACCTAGATATGAAAACTGAAGCGAACAATATCCGTAACGCAGTGCGTGATGTGATTGAATCGGGTGATAGAACAACACGTGACCTTGGTGGTACGCATGGTACAACAGACTTTACTCAAGCAATTTTAGAGCGTCTGTAGGCCCTACCATTAAGCAATGATTAGTTCGGTTTATGTCAAAACCAATTAATTAACTCAGTTGCTTAGCATCATTGATGTTGAGTAGCTGATATTTTCTTCACCTCCCTTCATATACAGCTCTATAAACACTTCAGGTAGTAATCTAAACCCATCGCTAGTAATTTGTCGATACCAAGCTATAGTTAAGGTCTCATCAGCAGCTTTGGTGATATATGGTATATAAATACCTTTTGATCATATTCTCAATAAGTTTATTCAGCGGGATCACTCTAGCGACGGAAAATCAGTTAAGGTCCTATAAGCCAGAGCGGAATTTTTCTAACCGCTATACTCAAACCGAATTCATACCAGCAGCCACAAGCCCAAGATTTGAGCTTAATCAATCGCTGTTTGTTATCAAAAAAAGCAAACATAAGCGTAAACATACCGCGCAACTACAGCTGCTTAATATGTGGATAGATCCAGATATTACTCGCCTCTTTATCCCCAGACTCAAAGATATTGGTAAATTAAGCTTAAACTTGCATTACAGCTTAAAGCGCAGTCCTTATTTATTATTTGATTACGAACGTGTCACCATAAAAACAAAAATTAAGTCCGACGGGGTCCTACAGCACGAGGCGTATTATAATATGGATATAGAAGGGGCAATCATTGGGATTAGAGTACGTGGCGAAGACCCACTATTATATTTTCGTTATCGTTTCAAATAACAAAGCCATTAAATACGATATTTAATGGCTTAGAACATGAGAGGAAACACTCGACGCATCCCCTCCTTAATTTATTACCCTAGACTATTTATCTTCAGGTATGAAGTGTGTCCAAGCTACGTGTACAGTCACTTCATCACGATCATGGTAAAGGTGCTTAGCTTGAATAACAAAACGGTCATCCAATTGCTTATCTAAAATCTCTAAGCAATCTTCAAGTGTATGGTAACGACGCTTTAGTGGCAATTTAAGGTTAAAGATTGCTTCTTTACACCATGCATTTAATAGCCATTTACACATTAGTCGAGCAACACGTTCTGGTTTTTCAATCATGTCACATACCAGCATATCAACTGGTGGGTTTTCAGGAACCTTGATCTTATTACCGTTTAGTTTACGGTTAGTCCATGCGATTGTTGTTTTAGCTGGCTCATATTTAAAGCCGTCTTCTTCGAAGTGCTTCACTTGACCTGTTTCCATCAAGCTATCTGCCATTGCACCATTATCAATAGCCACAACAAACATGCTACGTTGTACTAACTGATACGTCCAACCACCTGGGCAAGCACCCAAGTCAACTGCGCGCATAGCACCACCGATACGTTTATCCCACTGATCTGCTGGAATGAATGTATGGAATGCTTCTTCAAGTTTCAATGTCGAGCGACTTGGCGCTTTCGATGGGAACTTAAGACGCATAATACCCATAGGTAATGGCGAGTTGTTAAAGCTATATGAATAACCGATATAAACACTGGTGTTCGTAATGAAAAATACGTGCAGTACTGGACGGTTTTTATTTTCTTTTGGTAATAAGTGATCGCCTTTACGCAACGATTGGCGTAGTGGCACAGTATACTTACGACAGAATTTAGAAAGCTCTTTACCTTCGTTAGTATCAGGCATTTCTACACGTAGCTCACCCATAGCTTCAATACCGTCACAGGCAGCAACCACA
>Ga0209292_1006185_pt1 | contig 11890 bp, 10 predicted proteins | sample GOMGulsemesocosm_2_FD_184634 | JGI IMG/M metagenome (GOLD analysis project Ga0209292, IMG submission 184634) | Methane-oxidizing microbial communities from mesocosms in the Gulf of Mexico - GOM9C Gulf of Mexico (SPAdes) (version 2) | ecosystem: Environmental > Aquatic > Marine > Cold seeps...
TTTTTGTGACAACGCGAATAACAAGATGCCTCTTATCCATGGCATTTTGATCTGAGACGACATTTTTAGCTTGTGAATGGTTATTTGAGGCACTAAGAAGTGCTAAAACGCCTATACCTGCAGTAAAGATAACCACGACTTCGCCAAAAGTATCAAAAGCTCTATAGGTTGCCAGCACGGAAGTCACGATGTTAGGGATGCCCACTTCGCCCATTGAATCTTGAATGTACCTAGGCGCCACATGATTGTGAATAGGGGCATCCGGTACACCAAAATACGGCATGTCCGAAATACCATAAAACAACAGTAAGGCTGTGAGCGATACGACCAATAAAGCGATAAAAGGTTTACGCTTTGCCCTTTGCTCTTTGCGCCCGGTTATCGATATTGCCACCAGCATCAGTAAACCAGAAATGCCCGCCCCGACAGCGGCTTCTGTGAAGGCCACGTCAACCGCATCCAAAGTGACAAAAAAACTAGCAGACAATAGGCCGTAGATACTCAATAGCATAGTCACAGCGAATAAGTCTCGCGTGCGTATTATCGCTATAGCAACAATCATTAAAAATGTTAGCAAAACAATGTTCACTAGAAATTCGATAACTTACTCCTTAGGAGGCCATCCCCTATTTTTTGCTTATATCATCTCGACTTTGTTCAGGTATGTTCGGCTTTAAACCGTTTTTCAATGCCGCTTTAGCGAGCACATGCGATGTAGTAGGCCCGACAATTAAGCCCAATAACAAAATAATCATCAGCTTAGCGATCACAATAAACTGATCACTGATGAACATCAGGCCTATCAAAATGAACGCGGCACCGAGTGTGTCAGTCACACTGGCGGCGTGCATACGTGTGTAAAAATCATCAAAGCGATTCACGCCCACAGCACCCGAAACACAAATCAGCGCGCCTACCAACAAGCACAATCCACTGAAGAAACTCATCAAGGTGTCCATTTATCACTCCTTGAGGCGCTTTTTTCGATCGTCTCATCCGCTTTGTTGTCATGTTTAAACGCATTGGAACCTGAGTAACGCAATACCCCTATTACACTGATAAAGTTAATCAGAGCGTAGACAATGGCTATATCTAAAAACTCAGGTCTTCCCATTAAAAAACCTAACAGCGCAATCAATAGTACGGTTTTAGTACCAAACATATTCACTGCCAATATTCGGTCATAGAGGCTAGGGCCTAACACGGCTCGTGTTAGTGCGAGTGCCATTGCAGCAAATATGGCTAATGTCGCGGCTATTATCATTGGTCCTCCAAAGCACTAACCAAACGGTCCATTTGCAGCATACCTTCGGACTCTATATTTTGATTGTCTAAAGCGTGCACTAAAATCTCATCATCCATCAGGTCTACGGCAATGGTGCCAGGTGTCAAAGTAATAGAGTTAGCGAATATTACCTTCCCCATATCGGTTTTTTGGCTGATTTTAATGGTGCGAAAACCGGCAGTTATTGGCGGGCCAATGCCCCATATTTGCTTGAGTACTGCAATATTTGAAATGACAATTTCTTTAATTAACCAGAGCAGATAACCTATCAGTTTAGGCCCTAGATAAAAGGGTAGTGATTCTCGATCAAGCACTGACATTTTATAGCTCAGCCATACCACTAAGCAGATGGAAGCAAACCCTAAGGATAAAATAAGGCCGCTAAATATGCCTGAATTGAGCAGCCAAAAGACGGCTAGAATTACAAATAGATTGAGGATGTAGCGCTTCATTCCATAAATCTCCCTATCTTATTTAATGGCATTCCCATGGAGAGTGCAATAAAACCAGTTAAAACAATGGGTGTAAAGACAACGTCACCTACTTCATTGATATATAACAAAAAAATCTGCTATTTTTCAATTGGTAATTTCACGATCAGGCAATCAGTGCGTAAATGATGCAGTACTTTTTCGGCAGTATTCCCGGCAAAGAGCTTCCCCAACCCGTCGTGGTCAACATAACCGATTACCACTAAATCACTCTTTAGCACATTCGCCTCATGGGGCAAGGTTTTATCAGCAGGACCTGCGACAATATGGCTGGTGACAGATTCCATATCATATTTTGCCAACAACTTTTGCATATTGTCTTTAGCAGCGGGCCCTTTCTTTAGAATAACTTCCTCTTTGTTCACAACTTCAAGTTCAAGCAACGGCTTCGCAATAGGGATGCTGTAAACCGCATGTAGAGGGTTGTGAGTGATCTTAGAGAGCTTATCCCCCCAATGGAGTATTGAGGCATTTAGTTGTTGGTGAAGGTCATCTTCACGCGAAAAATCAATGGCCAACAAGGTATTCGCTCTACTCTTCCACTGAGTGTTGGTGGCAATTAATATTGGGCAGTGAATCTGGCGTATTAGCTTGAAGTCACAGGGAGTATGAAACAGAGATTCGCTACGATGGCCCGCTTTGATCACTAGATCGACCGCCGTATCATCACAGTAATTAGCGACCCAATCCGCAATATTATCACTGACTACGACATCGCTATTCACCTGAGTAGCGCCTTCAAATATTCGCTCTACATTTTGCGCTAATAAACTTTTTAACGCTTCGATTTCTTCTTTTTGAGGGGCTGTAGAGTCCTTATTGGGCTTAACAAATTGGATAATATCCAGTGTAGGATCCATGGGAAGGGTGATATCGCGGGCTTTCTCAATAGAAAGAAATTCATTATCTTCGATGTGGGCAATAACTAATACGTGTTCCTTCATACGCTTCGCTCCTTTTTTACTTTAATATATAAAGACATATCATAGGTTTTGTCAATTGTTGGCGAGCTAATATAGTGAATTTTTAGCTTTAACTTAAATTCAGTCGTTGCGCATCATTTTAGGCGCAGAACAATCGCATTGTAACTAGGCATGATTAGCAGTGAATGGTTGTACCCTTTACAACTTAACCCTAAAAGGAAAGTATAACGACGTTACGGTGCGATTTAGCAAGTCTAATGTGATGTTGTGTATTACCTCAGTAAACGATCACACCAAACATAATAAAGACAATAAAATAATTTAAGAACAAAACATCCAACTGCTGATTTTAGGTTTAACATAAGACACTTAAATTAAACTAAAAAAACAAATAGCAATAAAGCGTAGTCAGTCCGATTAATTTTAGTTTTTTGAAGCTCCCACCCTAAAAATGCAGAAACCTTAGGCTCATACCAAATAGTAAAGAAATCATCTGGCACGGTCCTTTTACCGCTTCTATATCGCTCTGTCACACCTAAAGGTGAGCATTTATATTTCTTCGAAGGGAATTCTTATTGCAGCAGAAACCCCAATAAGATCGCTTTGAGAGCTGCTATAACGTTTTCTCGTGATCCCCTTTAACTGAGTTCGGTATGGTATTAATGCTTTTCTCCTCACACTGAAAACATATCAAAACAGCATTGTTCTTCTCGAACACTGTCACTGTCTTTTCCCTTCCCAAAAAATTCTACATTTACTTGAAAACACTACAAATATAGCTAAATTCTCCATTATTTTGGCAGCATCAGGCAAAAACCGGTCGCAACTAGTATTAAAATATATATTGTATTCAAACTGTATACGATATACATTTCTGATTCGTTTTAAATAATTAAAAAAATACACGAGAAGAGGCATCCCATGAAACTGAACAAAGTACTGCTCGGTGCAGCTATTTTATCAACCACTTTTAACGCTTATGCTAGTCCTGTGCCCGCGGGAACAGAGCTCTCAAAAAAACAAGAGATCATCTTGACTAATAACGCTGAAGTCACGTCTATCGATCCAGCTAAGCAAGGTGCTGAACCCGCTTTTAACTTGGGCAGAGACTTATTTGAAGGCCTCACCCTACAAGATAAGGAAGGCCGTACTATTCCTGGTATAGCGCTGAGTTGGAGTGCTAACTCAGATAACACGGTCTACACATTCAAGCTGCGCAAATCGAACTGGTCTAATGGCGATCCTTTAACGGCCAACGATTTTGTCTATAGTTGGCAACGTTTGATAGACCCGGCAACGGCTTCACCTTATTCTTGGTTTGTGGCCATCCCTGGCATTAAAAACGCCGATGCCATCATGAAAGGCGATAAGCCCACCTCCACTCTTGGCGTTCGTGCCGTTGACGAATACACCTTTGAAGTTACCTTAAACGCCCCTGTACCCTACTTTGTGAAACTTTTGTCCCATCCCGTACTTGCTCCTGTACACCAATCAACCGTTGAAAAACATGGTAACAGCTGGACGCAGCCTGCCAATATCGTCACTAATGGCGCTTTCACTGTGAGTGACTGGAAAGTGAACGAAAAATTAGTGATGCAACAGAACGCCAAATATTGGGATGCACAAAATGTTGTGCTAAAAAAGATTACCTGGTTGCCTATAGGCGATGCGACTGTGAGCTTAAACCGTTTCCTGGCGGGTGAAGTGGCAGAAGTGAGAGTGATCCCTGCGGCACAAAAAAACAAAATGTTGAAGAAGTTTCCCAAAATGGTCGTGAAGCAAAGCGCTTCGCTGGGCTCTACTTTCAACTACATGAATACAGCTGCGGGTCCTACAAAAGATATCCGCGTTCGCAAGGCACTCTCTTACGCTCTGGACAGAAGCATTATCACTAATGCTATTTTGAAAGGTGGCCAAGTACCGATGTTCTCACTAGTGCCTCCGCAAACCGACGGTTTTAAGAGCTACAAGCCAGCGTTTTCAACGTGGACCCAAAAAGATCGTAACGCCAAGGCCAAAGCTCTGATCGCAGAGGCGGGCTATGGCAAAGATAACCCTCTTAAGCTGACGTTCTCTACACCGACGTACGCAAATGACGTAAAAATGGCGACAGCAATAGCCGGTATGTGGAAGCAAACCTTAGGTGCGCAAGTTGAAATCCAGCAATTAGAGCCTAAAGCCTTTTACGGTAACAAAAAAGACACTGATATTCGCCGAGGTGGTTGGACAGCCGATTACAATGAAGCCTCTACATGGCTAGATTTGTTTGTCTCTAAAGCTGCTTACAACCGATCTAACTACTCTAATGCGAAGTACGACGAATACATGAAAGCCGCAAAATCTATGGCGGACCCTTCAAAAGAGTACAACATGGCTGAGCAGCAGCTAATTGAAGATATGGCGATTTTGCCGATCTATCGCAACGGAGAAAACAAATACCTGCTTCATCCAACTGTCGGTGGCTACGAGTTAACCAATCCCGAGAACTCTTTCTACCGTAAAAATGTTTACATCAAAGCAATGTAAGTTAATCACCCTGTGATTTAACGACCATCAGTCTATAACTTAGAATCCATTGCTGATTCTAAGTTATAGGCCACACAAATTTTAAATAGCCTGATAACTTACCCGAATTTTTAAAGCGTCAGGTCATTTAAAATTCGAAGACTAGACGCTGATAGTGATAACAATAAATAAACATCAGCTTCTGTAGCCAAGGTTTCATATGCATTTATATATCTTACGCCGCTTTTTGGTGGCGATCCCCACTTTATTGATCATTGCGCTCATCTCATTTTGGTTAATGCACATAGCACCAGGGGGCCCTTTTGATATGGAGCGCCCAATGCCTGAATTAGTCAGGGCGAACATTGAGGCTAAATTCCATCTGAACGAGCCTTTCTTTATGCAATTTTTTATCTATATCTCTAATTTTGTACAGGGAGATCTCGGCCCTAGCTTTGTCTATCAAGACTTTACAGTGACACAATTAGTCATGCAGTCTTGGCCTGTTTCGGCTGTATTAGGCGCACTTTCCTTTGCCATCGCTGTTCCTCTAGGCATGCTCTTAGGTACTATTGCTGCTCTCAATCGAAATTCCACCCTCGACTATATGTTGATGGCGATATCGATGACCGGCGTCGTCATCCCCGCTTTTGTATTGGCGCCTGTTTTAGTGACCATTTTTTCTATCCAATTAGGTTGGTTGCCCGCGGGTGGCTGGGAAGGCGGCAAGCTCTCTCACTTAGTGTTACCGGTGATAAGCCTAGCCATAGCTTCACTCGCCGCTATTGCCCGAGTCATGCGCGGAGCAATGATAGAAACGCTGAATCAACCTTATATACGTACAGCTCGCGCTAAAGGCCTATCAACTAGCTATATTTTATTTCAGCATGCGCTGCGTCCATCACTGATCCCTATTATCGCCATGTTAGGCCCAAGCTTTGTCGCAGTGATTACCGGATCCGTCATTATCGACATCTTTTTTGGTACAGGCGGAATGGGGCAGCACTTTGTTTCCGGCGCGCTAAACCGAGATTACGGCCTCGTCATGGGCATCACCTTAATCGTCGCTACCTTAACTATTGTGTTTAATTTAATTGTCGATCTTTTGTATGCGTTAATCGACCCACGTATTCGTTTGTAGGAGCTATTATGTTAACCGTAAAGATCAATGAAGAACTGTTAACGAATGCAGTCACTGACTCATTAGAAGAAGAAATAAAAGGCAGGAGCTTATGGCAGGCTGCTTGGTTACGCTTTAAACAGAATAAAGCGGCTATGAATTCGATCTATGTATTAAGCTTTATTGTCCTATGTCTTATTGTAGGGCCTATGGTTTCGCCATTTAGTCATGATGAAATTGACTGGGCCGTGATCTCTGATCCTTATGAGCTAGGCAAACCGTCTATCGACAGTGGTCACTATTTTGGCACAGACGATTTAGGTCAAGATTTGTTCGCTCGTACTATGCAAGGTGGCAGGTTGTCTATTCTCGTCGGTTTTATGGGTGCCTTTGTGGCCGTTATCATCGGCTCATTATGGGGCAGCGTTTCTGGCTTTGTCGGCGGCGCTTTAGACAATGTGATGATGCGCATCATCGAGATTCTCGACTCAGTGCCATTTATGTTTATGGTTATTTTATTTGTGACCCTATTTGGCAATAACATCTATCTGATCTTTATTGTGATTGGCATGGTCTCCTGGCTCGGTATCGCCAGAGTTGTTAGAGGCGTCACTTTCAGTTTAAAGAATCGCGAGTTTATTGAAGCGGCCCACTCTATCGGTGTTTCTCGTTGGAAAATAGTACTGCGCCACATCATTCCCAATGTCTTAGGTATTGTGATGGTCTACGCCTCTTTAATGGTTCCTGGTTTCATCATCTTTGAATCATTTTTGAGTTTCTTAGGACTGGGAGTACAACCGCCAGACACCAGTTGGGGCGTGCTTATTTCATCGGGCGCTAAAACCATAGATGTGGCTATTTGGCAGTTGGCATTTCCCTCGTTATTTTTAGTCACCACATTATTTTGCTTTAACTTTATCGGCGATGGTTTGCGTGATGCACTCGATCCTAAAGACCGTTAACCAGAGACGATAAGGAGTGACAATGAGTATATTAACGTTAAACAACATGAACGTACGCTTTAATACGCCAGATGGAGTAGTACATGCCGTGTCTGATCTCTCTTATGCTATCAATGCCGGAGAGACACTAGGCATTGTCGGTGAATCGGGTTCTGGAAAAAGCCAATCAGTATTTGCACTGATGGGGCTCACTGCAGATAACAGTATCATTTCCGGTGAAGCCAACTTTCAGGGTCAAAATTTATTAGCACTGAAAAATAAAGAGTTAAATAAAATCAGAGCCTCGAAAATAGGCATGATTTTTCAAGACCCGATGAACGCTTTAAACCCCTTTTTAAAAATTGGTAAACAACTCACTGAAGTGCTCAGAAAACATAAAGGCTTAAGTCTGAAAGAGGCGACGATTCAATCGATTGCCATGTTAGATGCTGTGCGTATCCCATCAGCCACACAGCGCATGCAACAATACCCGCATGAGTTATCCGGCGGCATGCGCCAGCGCATCATGATCGCGATGGCATTGTTATGTAAACCTGAGCTAATCATTGCGGATGAACCTACAACGGCGTTGGACGTCACCGTACAAGCGCAAATATTAATGCTGCTCAAAGAGCTACAGCAAGAATTCAATACCGCCATATTGCTCATAACTCACGATATGGGGGTAGTTGCACAGGTCTGTGATCGCGTATTAGTGATGTACGGTGGCCGAAAAATGGAAGAGACGGGGGTCGAACGCCTTTTTGCTCAGCCTTCGCACCCTTATACCCAAGGTTTATTAAGCGCTATCCCCTCGATTACAGAAGATTTACCTGAGTTGCTGACGATTCCTGGTAATCCGCCCAGCGCACTTTTTTCATCACGCGGATGTCCGTTTCAACCGCGTTGTAATAAAGCCAGCGAGCTTTGCAATGAACTCACTCCAGATACCGCAAACTCTAGCGATGATCACATTGTTGCATGCCATCACGTCGATGCACTTAATACTCAATTAAGACCAATGGAGGAAACAGCATGAGTAATTCTAAATTGTTATTAAAAGCTGAAAACTTGCAAGTGCACTTCCCCGTTGGCGGCTCATGGTTACTTGGCAAACCAAAGCAACAAGTAAAAGCAGTAGATGGCATAGATTTAGAAGTCTATGCAGGCGAAACGTTGGGCATCGTGGGCGAATCAGGCTGCGGTAAGTCAACCTTAGCCCGTGCTCTTTTACGCTTGATAGAGCCCACTGGTGGATCACTGCAATGGTGTGGTGATGATATGTTGGCTTTCGATAAAAAGCAGCTGATAAACCAGCGCCGCAACTTTCAAATGATCTTTCAGGATCCCGCGGCATGCCTTAATCCTAGAATGACAGTCGCCGAGTGCATTGCTGAGCCACTCTATACACACGAACCTCAGTTGGGTAAAAAAGAGGTTGAAAAACAAATAATTGAAATGATGAATCGCGTGGGGTTGTCCGCTTCGCATCGCAATCGCTATCCGCACGAGTTCTCAGGGGGCCAATGTCAACGCGTTGGCATTGCCAGGGCGTTGATTTTAAAACCTAAGCTCATCATTTGCGACGAGCCCGTCAGTGCCTTAGATGTCTCTATCCAAGCGCAAGTCATTAACTTGCTCAAAGATGTGCAAAAAGAGATGAACCTTGCATTGGTCATGATCGCTCACGATTTAAGTGTCGTCAGACACATCAGTGACCGCGTGATGGTAATGTACTTAGGCAAGCAAATGGAAAGCGGCCATTATCAAGCGGTGTTTGATCGTGCAACACACCCCTATACTAAAGCGCTGCTTTCAGCAGTCCCTATCGCCGACCCCGTGCTTTCGCGTAACAGAGACGTACAATTATTGCTTGGAGATTTGCCCTCGCCTATTCACCCGCCTTGTGGCTGTGTTTTCAGAACTCGCTGCCCGCAAGCCAGTGATACTTGCAAGCAGCAGCCTCCGTTAATGACGGGATCAATTAAGCACCAAGTCTTCTGTAATCACGCACATATCTAAGCTCACCTATCGATGTGGAATCAGTACTCATGAACAATGCTTTACAACCAACAAATTCCCGGCTTTCAGCTTTGCGCAGCAAAATGAAAGAGCACCAATTTGATGCTTATTTAGTCACTAATTCAGACCCGCATCACAGCGAGTATTCAGCAGATCATTGGCTATCTCGCAAATGGCTTAGCGGCTTTACGGGATCCGCTGGCGATGTTGTTATTTACCAAGACGGTGGTGGACTCTGGACAGATGGCCGTTATTTCATTCAGGCCGTTGAGCAGCTTCAAGGTAGCGGGATTGAGTTGTTTAAACGCAGAATAGCCACAACACCGACCATACCAGAACAGTTAGCTCAGCAATTAGCCCCCAACAGCAAGGTCGGTGTTGATGGGCGCACCATTAATCAAAACTTGTACTTGGAGTTCATCGAGGCTTTTTCTGCTAAGAATATTGAATTGGTATTAACGCAAGATTTAATCGGAGAAATTTGGTCAGACAGACCGGCTGTGCCGACAGCGACTGTGTTTAATCATGCCGTGCAGTTTTCAGGGGCGAGCACCACCCAAAAACTCGCCAATATCCGTCAATCAATGCAGCAAGATATGGTCGATCAGGTATTGATATCGGCCATTGACGATGTGATGTGGTTGATGAACATTCGCGGGGGTGATACAGCATTTTTTCCAGGATCACAAGCCTATGCAATGATCAGCAATGAGCAAGCATTACTCTTTATTGATCCGCACAAAGTTCCTGATACGGTATTAACAGAGCTAAGAATTCATGGGGTTACTTGCCAAGACTATACAAGTTTAGGGGATTATGTTGCCCATTTATGCAGCACTAAAAACCTAAAATACAGCCCTATTTCCACGAGTAGCTTGCTCGCCAATCAGATATCCAAAGGTGTCGTAACGCTACAAGGTAGAACTTACGCTCAAGCCGAGAAAGTGGTTAAGAATGCGACTGAGCTCTCTCAAATGCAAAAAGCGCTGACCCTTGATGGTAGTGCTGTTGTTAAATTTATGTACTGGCTGGAGGAGAATGTTAACAGTCATCAAATCACTGAATTAAGTGCTGAGCATAAACTGAGAAGCTTTCGTCAGCAGCTGCCCTATTATGTCAGCGATAGTTTTAGCACTATTGCCGGTTATGCAGAACATGGCGCTATTATGCATTATAGCGCTACACCAGCCTCAAATAAGAGCGTTGGGACGGACAACTTTTTCTTAGTAGACTCCGGCGGTCAATATTTAGGAGGGACGACCGATATTACGCGTACCTTCTCCTTTGGCGAGCTCAGTGAGCAGCAAAAAATTGATTACACTCTAGTGCTTAAGGGCATGATACGTCTCACTCAAACCAAATTTTTAAGCGGTACTGCAGGCTGTCAGCTGGATATAATGGCACGTGGCGCTATTTGGCAGCAGTGTGTCGATTATAAATGCGGTACTGGGCATGGGGTGGGAGTGTGTTTAAATGTGCATGAGGGGCCGCAGAACCTCTCCCAATCACTTAAGGATTCAGAACCGCTAGTACCAGGAATGACGATCACTGTTGAACCGGGTGTTTATAGAGAGGGAGAATACGGCGTCAGAATTGAAAATATTCTTAAAGTAGTCGCCATTACTGAGAACCAATTTGGCACCTTTTACGGTTTTGAGACGATGACTTTAGCGCCAATAGCGACTAAGCCTATTATCATTGACCTGCTATCAATAGAAGAGCGAAGCTGGTTAAATGACTACCACCTAAGAGTGGCTGAAGAGTTAACGCCTTTATTGGATCAACAAGAGAAGCAATGGCTAGCTAAAGCCACGAAAGCTATTTAGAAGCAAAGGTTAGAGCAGCGCTGCTGCTAGAGATTAACTCATCGCCTTCTTATTTGACAATCTCTTAAAAGCTTCTCTGCCCCCCTACATTAAAGATATAGGGAGTGTCTGTTGTTCATTGATAAATAATAGACGTCACCGCTAATTTGAAGTTCCCCGCCTAAGGAACATGCGATTAAGTCCAAATTTTTCTCAGCGGTCTTAATCGCATGTTCCCTAAGGCGGGAAATTTTAAGTTCACCATAATCAATAAAGAAAATCATCTGGCACGATATCTAATAAATTAACATTGTTTAATAAAACCTGGCTACCACCCCCAAAATCGAAAACAGTATTAGCCTCTTGTAGTGTTGCATGTGAAATTACTTCTTCAATAGATTCAATATTAAAGTTGAGTAATTCAATTAAATTAGATGACGATCCTTCATTAAAATCTAATATGGTATCTATGCCGGTTCCATGAATGAATACGAACGTATCATCGCCTGCATCGCCATAAAGCACATCATTTGCAAAAGAACCATTTATGCGATCATTACCTAAGCCTCCATTAATTAGGTCATCCAAATTACTGCCCAATAATATGTCGTCCCCTTCATAACCGACAGTCCATATATTATTTTCAATGTCTTTATAACTCCAAACGGTGTCATCGGCAAAGGTAACCGAAGTAATAGCATCCCAGAAAAATTGATCGTCTATCGTAATGGTTTCACCCGTTGGAATAATTGTAATGACGGCATCATTACGATCAGCGCGCGAAACCATGATCTCATT
>Ga0209292_1006191_pt1 | contig 11881 bp, 6 predicted proteins | sample GOMGulsemesocosm_2_FD_184634 | JGI IMG/M metagenome (GOLD analysis project Ga0209292, IMG submission 184634) | Methane-oxidizing microbial communities from mesocosms in the Gulf of Mexico - GOM9C Gulf of Mexico (SPAdes) (version 2) | ecosystem: Environmental > Aquatic > Marine > Cold seeps...
ATGTTCGCCAAGCTTTTATAATGTTATCCCGTACTGCAAACTTATTTATTGAACAATTAATGTTTCGCAACCATAGCGAATTCAGCCCACCTTATCCCATACATTCTTTATCAGCAGCGGCGCCCAGACACAAAACGATTTAGCGTCGATGGTAGTGTGGAGGCTTTATTCTCTCAAACGGAATGATAGAAAAAGCAGAGGCTGCCTCTTTATCTTAGCAATTCTTCGGTTCTGGTTATGTCATGAAGATAGCTACGAAAATATATATTCCTATCTAATTGATTCTAAATGGTAATTAAGCAAAAGAACTAGCGTTTTAACGAGCTGGACGCTCTTCTCTAATTAATGTTTATAGTGTTGTAAATTTTAATTGGATAGGTGGAACATGAAAATAGTACTTTTAATAAGTCTGTTGCTAAACGTATTTCCTAGTTTAATGAACCAGCTAAAAGCGGAGTCTGGCCTTGATGGGATTTGGTTGCTGCCAACGGGGCATTTAATCGTTGTCATTGAACAGCAGCAATTAAGTTTTTATGAAGTAACTTACAGTGACGAAGATGTAGGAAGCCGGGCTAGTTGCTATCGAATGAGCGAGCAACAATTACAAGACCCACTGGCCTTTTATTTACCGGTAGACCTCGAACGTTACTTTTTAACAGCGCAACAGGAGTTGAGTTTTATAGATCATGGTGCGTTATACAGCCCAAAATTACGAAGAATTAAAGAGTTACCGGGTCAATGTGCAAAACAGCGAACTTTCAATGTTAATTATCAGCATCGTCCTGTTGTTGACTTAGATATAGTCTGGAACGCCTTCTCGCAATATTATGGATTTTTAGCGCTTAGGGGTGTTAACGAGCAACAGTGGAGGGATAAATATGATGAATTTAAAACCAAGGCATTAAACACTAAAGGAGCCAAAGAGTTATTTTCGCTGCTGACCAAACTACTGGAATACGCTGCTGGTGAAAAGAATCTGGCTGATGATATTATTCAGGCTGATGATCATGTAGAAATGCAGGCGGAGCAATTTAACTGGGATTATCAAGTTAATAAGAGTAAAGGTTATTCTAGGGGGAAAGCCGTCTTAAAAAATCCAGAAAAAACCTACTTATCCACTTACCTAGAAACTGAGGGTAAACTTGCAGACCAAGTTAAGCGAATAATTATGTCGGGTGATATCTGGGGAGCTGTGTCATATTTTGGTAAAATTAAGCAACAAAATATAGGTTATTTACAGTTGAATTCAATGGTGGATTTTGCCAGTCTTAATGGTGATGCTGGCCCCGCCGATTATAAAAAACTAGCACAAGCATGTAGAGACTTTATGCAACAGGTGATGTCTATCGCAAAACAGCAAGCTTATAGTAAAATAATTGTTGATGTGCGTAATAATTTTGGTGGGTTCGATCAAATTAGTTTACTGATCGCCAGTTATTTTAATGATGTCCCGAGGCCTGTTTTTAGCAAACAACATCGAATTTATACTGATTCTCAGCGCTTGAAATGGTCTACACCTTATATTCAACAACTAGCCAGCCAGAAAGGTTACTTTACTGGAGATATTGTTTTGCTAACTTCTAAACATACAGTCAGTGCTGCGGAAATTTTTACTATGGCCATGGAAAAAATCCCAAGAGTGACTATTATCGGGGAAGCAACCACAGGTTCCTTTTCCGATGTATCGAGCTTTCATACCAGCAACGGCTGGTTTATCTCGATAAGTACTGATCTCTATCGAAAAATTATAGATAAAAAGAGCACTAGTAGTGCTATAAGCGAACCAACAAGTGCTTATTACAACTCGCCAGAGGGTGTCGGCATTATTCCGAATATAGCGGTAAAGTATCTAGCGGGTGATCACTATCCGTTACTATCACTATTCGCTTTAAGACAAGATCGCGCATTAGAGAAGGCGATTAGGCACTGAGTTTATATTTGCAATCAATGGTTATAGTCTAGCGATAAATGGGGTTTTAATAAATATAGTGACATCATATGTAATCGCAATTTCTACGCTTCCATTCGCTATTGGCAGCATCTGTTTTATTATTTTAATCAGTAGGTTATGTACGCAACAACAAAGAGCTAATACCCGTATTGCAAATTTCTTTTTAGTGATTTTTTTGGCGGTATTTATGTTGCAACAATTAGATGAGTTTCTAGTTTTATCTAAGCTATTAAAAAAACCACCGCCGCTTTATATAGCACTGCAGATGACTAGTCATTTATTGATAGGACCCTGTGTATATTTATACGTCACTTTAATGACCACAGCGCAGTTTAATCCAGGGCAGTTAAGAAAAATAAGCCGTATGCATTTTGGCCCGGCTGGATTGCTTTTTATACTCATTTTAATTGTATCGTTTATCTGGCCTAGACAGTTGGGAGCGCTTGAAATTTTGCTGATCGTCACTTATGTCAGTAGCCTAATTATCTATTCATGGTTAGCAGCTATTAGGCTCAAAGAAAGCTTAGGGCGCAGTCTGAATATCTTTGCCAATTTGGAAAAGCATGATTTAAATTTTGCTCGATACTGGTTGCTATTGTTAGTAGGCCTCGCTCTTTATGTGCTGTGTTTAGAGCCGCTATTGAATTGGCTTAACCCAGAATACGAGAGCTATTTTAACGCCAATTTATGGATTGCAGTAACGGGTTTTATACTTTGTTTAAAAAATGACTTTAGCGCTCAAGCGTTCACAGACCATAGTGACACTGAGCTAGTCGAATATTCGAAAGCAGCCGCAGTAAAGGCGATAGAAGGAAGCCAAGAGGAAGGTCTAGAATGCAGTATTATTTTAGAACAGCTAAATGAGATAATGTCCGAGAGGCAGTTATTTTTAAATAATCAGCTCTCTTTGGGAGATTTGGCACATGCTAGTGGCTTTAGTATACATCAAGTATCGGGGGCACTTAATGCGGATAAAGATAGTTGTTTTTATGATTATGTCAATGCTCTCAGGGTAGAGGTGGCGGCTAAATTGTTGGTGACTCGCCCGGGAAAAGCGGTTCTGGATATTGCTATGGAAGCAGGTTTTAATTCTAAGAGTGCTTTCTATAGTGCCTTTAAAAAACATTTACAGACTACTCCCAGTGCCTATCGGGAGCTACATTTAAAAGCTTAATGTAGTTGTTTAAAGTTACAGAGTCTACATCACTACAACAGTCACTATTTGTTATCTAGAATCTCCTGTGTAGCTTAATGATGAGCAATATAACTGAACCGTATTTTTAAATGATGTTTATTCTATATTTTGGCTTCATTCCCTATTGAATGTTCAAGCTGACTAAAAGTGTACATTCAAGTAGCACTTTCTATATTTTACTCGGATAAAACCAGTTCAAAGTTATTAAACATTCTAAGCAGCAATTTTTTTAATTTTATTGTTATGCTGTTGTGCATAGGGACTTGGACAGAACTCTGGGGATAATGCTATTTGCAGCATAACCAATAAATTCTAAGCCTAGCTCCTAACATTAAGCAGTTAATTGCTCCAATTTTAGAATGGGTATTAGTATAGATATTGTCGTGCCATTATTAGGCTCAGACTGAATATCTATGACATAGCCCGCTTGGTGGCACAGTGCAGATACAATAGTCAGACCTAACCCATAGCCACTGTTCTCAGCGGCGCCGATATCATCGCTACGGGTGACCTTTATTAGATTTTGCACGACTTTTGCTTTCATTCCTTTGCCAGTATCAGTGACATTTAATAGCAAGTGATCACTTTGATGCAGTATGTTCATTCTCACTTCACCAGTCTCGGTATGTCGTAGTGCATTTCTAACTAAGTTTTCCAGTAGGCGCCTGATAATGACTGCAGAACCTGGGTGGCAAATATTTGATTTGTCATATACTAGCTTGACACTTTTGCCTTTCACTAGTGGGGAAGTCTGTTCGAGAACGGCATTAAACACTTCATCAAAATTGATTTGTTCGCCTTCGGCTGTGATTAAGTTCATTCCATCATCAATCAGCTTTTGAGTAATATCAGCTATAAAATTGAGGCCGTTTTCAATTTTTCCAACAGTGCTGGGAAGTTGGTCGGTACTTTTTAATCCATTTAGAATTTCAAGATGCAATCTGATACTGTAAAGACTGTGTTGAATATCATGCGAAGTATTTGAGAGTCTTTTTATCGAGCTGACAGACCCTGCAACTGCGCTGTTTTTCTCTTGGGTTAGCTGTGATAGACGCGACACTTCAGCGAGCCTTTCATTCAGTGTTTCAATCCAAATATCATTGAATATATTGTGTCTAGTACGCATTTCATCAAGTCGCATATTGACAGCGATGCACAACATGACCGCCTCCGAAACACATAATAATGCAATCGTTTCTATCATGAGCAGATGGACACTGTTGGAATTACTAAAAATGGCATACATCATGGGTACTAAGAAAACGATCAGTAATGAGACTCCTAGGAAATAGGGTAATGCATATGCTTGACCTTTTTTTAGCTTGAACAGTGCAATAGAAAATATGATAGATATAGAGAGGATAAAGGCAAAGGGTAAACCACCTTGGAGAAGATGCGTCCTAAAAGGCTCTATGAAACTGAAGGCGATGCATAAAATTGCAAGAGCTACTTTTCCCAATAATATTTTATCGATGATTGGGTTGCGCTTAGTGTCAAAGAAACTACGTGTATAGAGCGATACAGAAGATATTAGTCCCAAAAGGCTAACGATAGAGGCGCAATTGTTGATATAGGTATCACCTACCCAAAGATAGTTAATACCTATTCCGGATTCGACAATAATCAGCAAAATAATGAAAGCTTCTTGTAGTGAATACAACGCTAAATATGATTTCCTCAGGGAGAAATACATCATCATATTGACAAAAACTAAGCAGATTAATAAGCCTATTGAAATGAGTATCAAGGCTAAGCCTTTTTGATGTGCTCTGTAACTCACTTCAGGAAGACTAAAGGTTAAAAGGAAGAAGGTGGTTTTTAGCGAGCGAAGCTTAAAATAGAGCTCTGTTTCTCCCAATGGAGGGATATCAATAATTGCCGTTGGAGATACCGGCTGATAATGGGTGTTATATAAGATCTCTGTGTCGTTTTGATAAACACTTTGTAAGGCCGAGCCTGTCTTTTGGTAGATGTTAACCGGTGAAAAGTGTCTGTTGCTGATATTAACGGACCAGCTACTAGTGGATGAAGGGTTTTTTACTACTGCTTTAATCCAAATAGTCGCAGTGGTGTGCCCAAAAGTTGTAGGGTTGCTGCTAACATTGTTGATGACACTATCATTATTGACGATATCTGCAATTCGTAAGCTATGATTAGTATCCTTTAGAGAGTAAATAGCACTAACGTGGGGAGATTCGCTTGCGTTAGAATGATCGCTGGTAAAGTTGGGGACTAATACTAGTGTTGATAAAGCGATCAGTAATAGGAATGTAGCAACTGACACGGATAGCCAAAGCTTTTGCGTGTGATTTATTTCTGAGAACATACAGAACCGTAAATTGATGAGTGTTAGCCTATTTTAAGTGATGAGTATGAAAAATGTAATCCTAGCAGACGATGATCAAATCCTTCATGAAGGGTTAGCAGTGCTGCTTGAAGCAAATGGCTACAAAGTAGCAGCAAGTGCGACGAGTTTTTGTCATTTAAAAGAGTTGCTGCAAAGCCAAAAAGTTGACTACATTGTCTGCGATTGCAAAATGCCAGGGGATGGACCGGTTAATTTGTTGCAATATTGTAAGCGCTTTTATCCCGATTCTGCTGTGATATTTTTAACCGGTCTCTCCAGTAGTTTTTTGTTTAAACATCTTGTGGATTCAGGTGTTGATGGCTTAGTCAGCAAAAAGGACAGCATTCACTCTCTGATAGAGTGTCTGAGTGCAATAGAGGAGGGTAAAGACTATTGCTCTGCATCGGTCAAAAAATGCCTCGCTAATTGTGTGACTCAGCTGACAGCTAAAGAGTTTCAGGTGTTTGAGTTGATAGTCAATGGCCATTCCAATAATGCTATTGCTGAAATTTGTTCGAATAGCCCATCCACCATCGGTCGTCATCGAGAAAATCTCACTAAAAAATTAAACGCGAATTCCATCGTAGATTTGATGCGCATTGCTCAAGAGAGTGGCCTGTTTGATACTTGATTGGGTGTGTTTATATTTACTCACAGGGCTAGCACATTTACCAATATTCGGTTTGAACCTCAATACCTGTTGCTCTGGTACTAAGCGCCATTAAAATGGATATTGAAAGTTAGCCGACGCACTGTGTTGATAACTATCGCTATTGAGTGCACCTGAGTACTGCAGCCCTAGCTTAACGCCATTAGAGTGCTTAGCTTGTAAACCTATTCCGAAGTTGTATAGGTTCCTATCTCCTGATGCGCCACGCTGTTGATAAGATTGGTTCGAAAATGACACATTCGCTTGTTCGGCATCATTTATAAACTCGTGCTCCCAGCCTGCATGAGCCACCGGGGTCATCTGCCAATTGCCTTTAGTGAAATTGTTCATGGTGGCGTGTAGTTGTAGGTTGGATGAAAGTGTTTCGCTATTTTGATAGCTTACCTTAGAATTTAAGCCGCCACTTTCTTGGTAATCATCGACCGATAAATGGCTATATCTAAGGCTTAAAAGCGGCTGTATGCTAAAGCTTTCCAGCTGAATTTTGCTAAAACCCACGCTAATATCAACCCCGAATAAATCCCCTTTGGATTTAGCGTTAATCTTAGTTGAAGTGTTTGCTGTATCGTCTCTATCAAAGTCATAGTTAAGTTTTGCCGCACTGGTGTTTACATAGGCAAACCAATTATCTCCCTGATAGCTTGAGTAAAGCGATAACTGAGTACTCTCAACATCGATATGATCATCTAAAGCACGCTTATTGGTTAACGCAGTATCGCCTTGGCTTAATGAAATACCTGATGGGAAATCCCCTAGCTGACGATCAAAGCCGACAGTCAGTCCTTTTGCTCGACCGCTAAAACCTTCAACAGTGCCTCTCTTTTTGGCGCCTGTTCGGGTATCTATCACTTGTGCCCAAGCAGCGTTTTTTTCGTTTATCGAGGTCGTTAATTGGTGGTTTAAGACGGCTCGCCAGTTTTCGTCATAGAGGGTACGCGAACCTTGATAGATTGAACCACTGACGGCAGGGCTTAAAATGTTTGAAACTTGCTCAAACCCGTTGATATCGCCCGCTGCTAGATTGGCCAGTGCTACCACCGGTGAATCAGTCGCGCCGTTTTCTACATAGCTTTTCATGGCCGCGCCAAATTGTGAGGCGTTATAGTCGTTGGAAAGATTGGCTAAATCAGCCACGACAGTATCTGCTTGTACAATATTTCCGGCGATATTTCCCTCTATATCATACAGTAAACTATTGGATTCAAAGCTCACACCATTGTTTACTAAAGTAGTCGCGCTCAAGTATTGTTGTTGGGTTAAAGGCGCGACAGTCCCCTGTAAATTGGCAGTAATCGTACTGCCATTTTCCAAGGTAACGGTTCCTGTTTGGATTAGCTGGGCACCCGGAGTGAAAGCCAAATTGCCGTGAGAGACTAAAGCTCCAGATCCATTGATAACACTGTTAAATTCCAGTGTTGCCCCTTGCGCTATCGTGGTTGTAGTGCCGGCAGTGCTAAAGTCACCGAGCTGAATCGCGGTGCCTGATTGAATATTATAATCTTCTACATTGGTAATGTTATTAAATGAAATGGTATTGCCTGTGCCTAAATCGACATTAACAGTACCTTTGCCTGTGCTAATAATATCGCCATCTACTTCACCGCCGGTGATGTTATAAATGATATCGCCCGTGCCAAAAAGGATGTCGCCGGTGATGGTACCGCCGCTTTGATTAATCGTGAAATCGGTGGTTGTATTGCTTGCATCAATAGCGGTACCGCCACCACCGGTGATATCTGCTGATGAATTAATTGAACCTGTGAAAGTAAAACCAGCGGTCATTTCAAGCGCTGAACTGTTATTAGATACCCAGCCGCCACCGTTGCTAATCGTTCCGCCAAAATTGCCAGCTGGAGCGCCTGCTAATCTAATAGCAACGCCGTTATCACCAGTCACTAATCCATTAGTGGTTATGTTGACAGAGCCACTACCGCTATTTGTGACAGCGATGCCTTTATCGGTGCCTGTTACTGTTGCAGTGGTAATGGTTAGATCTGTACCATGACTGACCGCATAGATACCTTCATTTCCCGCCACTATGGAGCCGGTTGATGTGACTGTAAGCTTGCCAGTACCATTGTTGACAGCCGCTATACCGTCATCATTAGCGACTACGGCAGCTGTTGTGATTGTTAAATCAGTACCATTGTTTTCTGCATCAATGCCTTCATCACTATCACCTGTGATTGTGCCTGTTGCATTGATAACAAGAGCACCAGAGCCATAGTTGTCAGCGCCTATACCTTCATCTGTGCCTGTGACTGCGACGGTATTAATAATGACATCAGTACCATTAACACTGTTGTTAACAAATACACCTACATCCCCTGATGAAATGATATCGGTAGATGTAATATATATAGCCCCTGTACCATCATTATCGACATCAATACCGTGGCCCACAGCATTTATGGCGAGTGTATTGACTGTTAAGCTTGTACCATTAGTGCTGTTCTCTGCAAAAACGCCGGCATCTCCCGCAGTAATTGTTCCAGAAACACTTATGTCAATATAACCGGTACCGTCATTGTTGGCATCTATACCATTCCCTCCAGCAATAATAGCCGCTGAATTAATCAGTATATCTGTGCCTGCAACACCATTAAACGCAGTTGTCCCTGAATCACTGTTACCCGTTACAGTGCCCGTTGTTGTGATAGATAATACACCGCTCCCTTGGTTATCAGCTTGAATACCATCATCTTCTCCAGTTACTGTTGTAGCAACGATAGTTAAATCTGTACCTGTATTGTCGGCATCTATCCCATCAGATCGAGTTCCAGTTACGGCACCTGTAGCGTTAATAATTAATGCCCCGGAACCATTGTTTACCGCCCAGATACCTGTATCGTCACCATATACGTCTGCAGTATTCACCGTCATATAAGTACCGTTATGGTTTCTAGCTTGTAAGCCTTCATCACGGTTGCCCATTAAACTGGCTTGGGCATTAATGATAAGTGCACCTGAGCCGTGATTATCGGCAACTATCGCCTCATCAGCGCCTGTTATAGCGGCTGTTGTTGTGATGGTTAAATCTGTTCCCGCCTGATTTGTGGCATCAATGCCATCATCACCGCCATCAATTGTCCCAGAAGTTGTAATAGTGACCGCGCCAGTACCATTGTTATCAACATTAATACCATCGCCATCATCGACAGCGTTTATTTGTCCGCTGGTTGAAATAACGATGGAGCCGGTTCCAGTGTTCACAGCTTCTATCGCATGGGCATTTGCGTGGTTCTCTGTTGCTGTTATCGATGAGGCGAAGTCATCGATAAAACTTAAACCATTAGTAGCAATTAAATTAATAGCGTCACCTATTGTTGTAAGAATGCTAAAACCTGAAGACGTGGTGACTTGTAAAGGGGATCCCGTCAGTGTTTGAGTGGTGTCAGTGGCTGCTTCGCCTGAACAGGAGTAAACGCCCGCTCCACCGGTACAATTACCAGCAAAAGCTTTATAACTGCTGACGCTTGCGAGAATGGCAGAGAACACAGTTAAAGCCAGCGTTAATCGATAAGATATTTTCGTTGATTTTTTAATTGGCATCTATTTTCTCGTGGTTACTTATCGTTTAGGCCGGGCTGGTAAATAAACCTAGGGAGCAAAGTTATAAGATGATGAGTTGCTAGCTATTAGATCTGGCAACAAAATGAGGGATACGTAATGACAAACGCGGGTGATTTTAAGTAACAGACAGGTTTGATGCTATGGGGTGATCACCCCATTTATTAGGATTTCTTTCTGTAGAGGTTAGTGGTGAGAGATAAAAAATAGTCTGTAATACGTTGTTCTAACCAATATTGCGGTTTAAATAGTGTGCCACTGACAAAGCCTAAATGACCGCCGTTTTCAGGTGTTTCAAGTCGGATATTATCAGGTAGTTCACAAACTTTAGGGAGCAGCTTCCCGCTCATGAATGGGTCATCTATGGCATGGATTATCAAAGTATGGCATTGGATAAGCGATAGATATTGTTTGGCGCTAGATTTTTCATAGTAGTCTTTGGCATCCTCAAAACCGTGAATTTTAGCCGTATAGCAATCATCAAATTGTTCGATACTGTTAATATTATTAACACTTTTTGCATTTAGTCCAATTAATGAAACGTAGTCGTGAGTGGCAAACTTATTCAGTAAAGATTGTTTTAAAGGTCTTAAAAGATACTGTTGGTAAACTCTGGCAAACCCCTGTTGCATGGTTTTGGCGCAGATAGCTAACTGGATCGGAGCAGAGACAGCGACAGCGGCTTTAAACGGTGATTTCGTGCCATATTGCGCGAGCAATTTTAATAGCATATTGCCCCCTAGTGAGTAGCCAATAGCAAACAAAGGGCTGTTTGGGAAACTGCTTTTTAAATGTAAAACCCAAGCCTGAGCGTCTGCCGTATCGCCACTGTGGTAAGCTCTGGCAGTTCTATTAGCACGACCTGAGCAACCTCTGAAATGCATTAATACACAGGCATAGCCTTGTTTGTGTAAGTGATGCATCATGCCCTGGATGTATGCGGATTGATAGGACCCTGCCAAGCCGTGAAATAAAGTCACTATAGGTTGCTTGCTTTCTATATTGGTTTTTTTGTACCAGTAACAGTCGATAAAGTCCCCATCTGCTAATTCAAATTGTTGAACACTGAAATCAATAGAAGGGAGTTTGCGGAACAAGGTGGGATAGAGGGTTTGTAAGTGTCTATTTTTCAATCCTGCGGCGGCTTTAAATGCGGGCATGGTCTCTTTCATCAACAAAAAATAATCATATTAACAGTACCCTGCAGTGTTACAAACTAGGCAATAGCTTTGGAGATATAAATATAATCGATAGAGATTCATTATGAAATACGGGACCGATAATCTAACGGGTTTGAATTATCTATTTAGCCATTATGTCGAGTATTAATAGTCGAAATATCATCACAACTTAAACGGCCCAGTGTCATTAAGATGATTTAGTCTTCGGCTAATTCTTCTTTATTGAGCGCTGTGCCGATTGAGAACAAAAAATTCGCAAAATAAAATGTAAGATAAAGCACCGGTAATAGGGTGTATATTAGGGTTAATAACACGTGATAGAGATGCCTTATTGAAACTGTTTCTTAGAGCAAATACACAACCGTTAACTCGCTTAGAGTATCGCTGTGTCAAAACAGAGCACTCACGCTGCAATGTTTCGTATTGAGACTGGCCGATGGTATAAGGAATGCTCACAGTCTATTGACAAAAAGGCGATGAAAGTATCTTATCTACATCTTACAAATTCGAGATACCAATCATGCTTAGCTTTCTTCCAAAATTATCTCTCGATAGTGAATTTAGTTTGCAAAAGCAACTGCGTTCTCAGCTAACGGCAGCTATTATCGAAGGTCATATTCCTTGTGACAGACCACTGCCTTCTACTCGAAAGTTGTCTTTGCAGTTAGGGATCTCTCGCAATACCGTTATTCACACTTATCAGCAGTTAATTGACGATGGTTATCTCACTGCACGACAGCGTGCTGGATATTATGTCAATCAAGAAATAGTCCGCGACAGTCTACGCAATGACGCAGAGCAGATTGATAACAGTAGTGGTCAATTACCGGTTTGGTCTAATTTTCTCAAGCGGCAACCCTCAAGCGATAAACTTTATAAGCTGCACAATTGGCAATCTTACCCCTATCCTTTTATTTATGGTCAATTAGACCCCGCTTTGTTCCCGACTAATCACTGGCGCGAGTGT
>Ga0209292_1006192_pt1 | contig 11881 bp, 11 predicted proteins | sample GOMGulsemesocosm_2_FD_184634 | JGI IMG/M metagenome (GOLD analysis project Ga0209292, IMG submission 184634) | Methane-oxidizing microbial communities from mesocosms in the Gulf of Mexico - GOM9C Gulf of Mexico (SPAdes) (version 2) | ecosystem: Environmental > Aquatic > Marine > Cold seeps...
AGAACTCAATCATCCTATACATGAAAGGATCTCCAAAACTACCTAGCTGTGGTTTTTCTTCACAAGCATCACAAGCAGTAATCAATTGTGGTGAGCAATTTGCTTACGTTGATATTCTACAAAACCCAGATATCCGCGCTGAACTACCTAAATATGCTAACTGGCCTACATTCCCACAACTATGGGTTGACGGCGAGCTTGTTGGTGGTTGTGACATCATCATGGAAATGTTCCAACAAGGTGAACTACAGCCATTAATCGCTGCAGCCGCTGCAAAATCGAAAGCTGAGTAACTGTTAATAGTTGTTAAGTGTTCGTTGTGTTATAAGCGTTATTAATCGCTTGATAAGCATAATCAGAATACTAAAAAGGGAAGCAATTGCTTCCCTTTTCTATATCTACGATTTGAACCGTTGATAGCATAGTACAGTACCGAGGTTTAGCTTACGGCACTGTTTAAGATACTTACAGCGTAACTGCTGCTATCCAACCAAAGATAATAAGTGGAATATTATAGTGGATGAACGTTGGGATCACTGAGTCTCGAATATGATCGTGTTGACCATCAACATTTAGACCTGATGTTGGACCTAATGTTGAGTCTGATGCTGGTGAACCTGCATCACCAAGCGCAGCCGCTGTACCAACAAGAGATGCCGTTGCTAATGGTGAGAAACCAAACTGCAAAGCAAGAGGGACATAGATAGTCGCAAGAATTGGGATTGTAGAGAAAGATGAACCAATCCCCATCGTTACCAATAAACCTGTTACTAGCATTAGCAATGCAGCTAGACTTTTATTGTCACCAATAACGTCACCGATTGAGCTCACTAATGATTCAACACCGCTTGTTGCTTTCATTACTTCAGCAAAACCAGATGCTGCGATCATAATGAAACCAATCATTGCCATCATGTGTACACCGCGAGTGAACATATCTTGTGTTTCGTGGAATTTGATAACACCACCAAGTGTGAAGATAATGAAGCCCGTTAATGCACCAAGAATGATTGAATTATAAGTTAACTGTAAGCTTAATGCTGCAACAATTGCAACCATAGCAACAATGATGTGGCGAGGGTTAAATTCAACAGGTTTATTTTCTTTAGCGGTTAATTCGCTTTCAACCAGATATTCACGTGGTTTACGATAGGTAAATACTACCGCTGTAATTAAACCAATAACCATACCTAATACAGGTAAAGCCATTGCCGCTGGTAACTGCTCTGCAACAACATTGGCCCCGTTATCATTTAGATTTTTAAGTAAGATGTTGTTTAAGAAGATGCCACCAAAACCAATAGGTAGGAACATATATGTTGCAGTTAGACCAAAAGTGATCACACAAGCGACAGCACGACGGTCTAATTTTAATTTAGTCATCACACCAAGTAGTGGTGGGATAAGTAAAGGAATGAAAGCGATATGAACAGGGATAACGTTTTGTGATGAGATAGCGACGAGTAGTAAGGTGAAGAGTAAACCGTACTTAAAACCGTTAATTTGACGTTGTGAGTTACCATCACCTAGACGGCTAACAATTTTAGCTGCAAGTAAGTCTGTAATACCTGACTTTGAGATTGCAACGGCAAATGCACCTAACATGGCATAGTTTAATGCGATTGACGCACCACCACCTAAGCCTGAGTTAAAGGCTGAAATAACTTCTTCTAAAGGTAAACCACCAATTAAACCACCTAAAAAGGCACTAATTGTTAGTGCTACAACCACATTAATCCGCATAAAACTGAGGATTAACATAGCTAGCACCGCGATAACTACAGGATTCATTTATCTACTTTCCAATGTTAATAATTCTATTGAAGGTAGTATATAAAACTATGCTACATAAGATAAGTGAATTTTAAGTCTATTTATGGGTAATTATGCAGATGTAGTGAATTATTGCCGTAAAAAATGAAAATTCTTAACCATTTGAACGTTATTTTTATATTTATCATTTGTTGCGAAGAGCATTTTGAGTGCTAGCATTGATTTATGCACTTGGATTTTTATTCTTTAATTCTTGTGTTATCAGGTCCTTTATAGGATTTTAATTAACCACATCTAGCGTTAACACCTAAATTGTACGGTAATGTGTTATAAAATAAATCTGTGAGCATTAGGTTTTCATGGTGAATTTCTCGAATTAGAGTTGGTGTGTTTAGGCTGCATTGTTAGATTTTTATGGTGTTTAATAATTCATGATTAATTTAGCGAAAATAAACAACAATAAAATAAATATTATTTTAATCAGTACTCGCTTTTATAGGTATTTCATTCCCTGTTCGGCTTATGTTAATAAATCTATCCGAATTATACATCAATTGTTTGGGCTAGTTATGCCACAGTGTCGACGTATATTTTGGGTTTCACTCATATTGATTTCTACTTCTGTAAATGCCGGAGGTATAGAAAATGATAAACAGAAACATTTTATTGCCGAGACGGTTATTTGCGGTACAACTATGATGTACACAGAAAGTTGGTGGCAGACGATTCTCGTTGGTTTATCTATTGGAGTTCTGAAGGAAACGTATGATGCGAGCCAAGAAGGGAATGAGTTTAGTAAAAATGACATGGTGGCAAACGTACTAGGGTGTCTGGCTGGAGTAAGCTATGGCGCGACAGTGTTACATTTTCATTATGAAAGTGATACAAATACGACGATCATCGGTATTAAGGGGGAGTTTTAAGCAGTGATACTCATATTTTATATTTTGCCCCTATCATAGTCACAACATACGGTTCACGAAAGGTTCGCGATATATTTGTTGTTACAAAGGGGCATAATGATTTATTCGCTTTCAGTTTTTAACGTGGCATCACTTACTGTATCTAGTTCTGTTTCTTCTTCTGGAACAGGAAGTGGCCAACCGCCCATATCTTTCCATTTGTTCACAATATAACAAAACAGTTCTGCGGTTTGTTCCGTATCGTATTTAGCAGAGTGTGCTTGTTTATGATCGAAAGGGATACCTGCAGCCATACATGCTTTAGCAAGTACTGTTTGACCTACGGCTAGACCAGCAAGTGTCGTAGTATCAAAAGTAGCAAAAGGATGGAAAGGGTTGCGTTTAATCTTTTCTCGACTGGACGCCGCACTTAAAAAACTATGATCAAATGCTGCGTTGTGGGCGACCATAATCGCACGGTGACAACCTGTTTCTTTTAAGCCTTTACGCACGGCTTTATAGATTTCGGTGATCGCTTCGCGTTCAGGTACTGCGCCACGTAGTGGGTTTGTAGGGTCGATACCGGTAAAATCTAAGGCTGCTTGCTCTAAATTAGCCCCTTCAAACGGTTCAACGTTAAAGTGTAAGGTATGCGAAATTTTAAGATAACCATCTTCATCCATTTCTAGGATTGAAGCTGCGATCTCTAACATAGCATCTGTTTGTGCATTAAATCCCGCTGTTTCGATATCGATAACGACAGGGAAGTAGCCACGGAATCGTTGGCTAAAAGCTGATTTTTCAGTTGTGCTCATGTGATCATTAATTAATGTTGACTTGAATAGGATTATGCCATAATAATTGCTTGTCCTCTAATCAACTTTACTAATTTGTTGTTAGTTGTCGGCATTATCAACAAGGAATCAATTTTAGGTACTTTTTATTTTTTAGATATTTATAGAAAAGTAACTCAAGTTATTTCACTTAATACCGATAAGTTAATATGGGCTTCGAATAAACAGGATTTTGAACCGTATGATCAACTGCCAACATTTTATAATTGCTTCACTTGTTGCTTTTGGTTCAGCAAGTGCTTCTGCTAACATGAAAAACTATGCGGCCAATTACGAATTCTCTCAATGGGAAAATAGTCGTTCTACGCCTGTTCAATGTAGCCTGAAGCATGATATTCCTCGTTATGGCCAAGCTATTTTTACTAGTCGCGCATCGAAATTAATCAACCTTGATTTTGAATTAGATATGAAACGTCTACCTGCGAAAGCTGAAATGGCTTCATTACGTTCTGTCCCACCAAATTGGAAGCCAGGGAGTGCAGCCCAAGATCTTGCTGATGTGAAACTGTATCGCCAATTTACTGGTTATGTAAGTGAGCAACCTGCTTGGCGCATGCTTGATTCATTAGATTCGGGGGATTATCCAACCTTTTACTTTCGAGACTGGTACCGTGGCGGTGAGTTTATTAGCGTCGGCCTGTCTTCGGTTAACTTCCAAAATAAATACCAAGAATTTCTAGAATGCGTGAGTAACTTATTACCCTATAGCTTGGATGATATTGCTTATTCAGTGCTGGATTTTAATGTTGCAAGTGATGAGTTAACACAGCAAAGCCAGCAACGTTTAGCTATGATTAGTGAATTCTTACGATACAGTCCTGATATTAATGTTGTTGTAGTTGATAGTTATACCGGTAGCTATGGCGACGAGCTACAAAATTTACAAACTTCCTCGTTACGAGCTGAAAACATTAAACAATATTTTTTAGACAATGGTCTTAAAAACTTAGAAATTAAAACCAATGGTTATGGTGAGAAAAGCCAAATAGCATCCAATAGTAATATTATTGAACGACAAAAAAATCAACGCGTTGTGATATCATTAGGGCAACCCATTCTTTAATAGCATTCATTTTTCAGTCTATATTGATATTTTCTATGTAGACTGTCTGTACAAAATAATTATAAATAACGTTGTACGCAGAACCTTCTGCTAAATTTTAAGTATTATTTATTTGAATTAATCTATATTTTTTCTGTAAGGCAATGTATTCGTTTGTAAGACATTGTAATAAAGTATTTTATGGTTTTGTTGTGTTCTTTATAATCATGCTGAATTAATCGTTTCATGTAGAAATGGAACGCAGTTTTTAGCGAAAGGACATTTAATGCTTAACTCTTCAAAACGACGATTGGGTGTATTTTACCCCATTGTTACTACATTCCTTATTTGCCTCATTATATTAAACATTTCCCGCCTAGGGCTAAGCCTCTGGCAGGCTGACCGTGTTACTGACGTTAGCGGTTGGGGGACGATTTTTCTTAGTGGTCTACGGATCGATATAGCGAGTTTGTCTTATCTGTTGGTATTACCAGCAATGCTGACGTGTTTTCTTTCTAACGATGGTTTGGTTGGGCGGATTTGGCATGTAATACTTCGTGTTTGGATCGTTGCAGGCTTGTGGTTTGTAATGTATATGGAGCTAGCGACACCTTCATTTATTATGGAGTATGATGTTCGCCCGAACCGTCTGTTTGTCGAGTACTTGGTTTATCCGAAAGAAGTGTTTGGCATGCTTTGGAGTGGCTATAAGCTCGAGTTATTTATTGGTATGGTTGCGTCAATTATAACCGTGCTGGGTGGGTGGAAATTAAGTGGTCACCTTGTTAAAGGGCTAACATTCCCTAGTTGGTACTGGCGTCCTGTATTAGCGTTGTGTGTGGTAGCTGTTTGTGTGATGGGGGCCCGTTCTACTTTGGGGCATCGTCCGATGAATCCTGCAATGATTGCGTTTTCAACCGATCCTCTGATGAATGATTTGGCATTGAATTCGCCTTATTCATTATTATTCGCCGTGAAACAAATGCAGGGTGAAGATGATGCGTTTAAATATTACGGTAAGATGGATACGCAACAAATTATTAATTTGGTCCGTGAATCGACAGACCTTTCTGCCGAGCAGTTTGTATCAAACGAACAACCCAGTCTTGCTATGCGCAAAGCGACTTATCAAGGAAAACCAAAAAACATTGTTATTTTGTTGCAAGAGAGTTTAGGTGCGCGATATGTCGGTGCTTTAGGTGGATTACCATTGACGCCAAACCTTGATGCTATCATACAAGAAGGCTGGAACTTCAACCGTATGTATGCAACTGGTACGCGTTCAGTACGAGGTATTGAGGCTGTTACGACTGGGTTTTCCCCAACGCCAGCCCGCTCTGTTGTTAAATTAGGTAAAAGCCAAACTAATTTCTTTACAGCGGCAGATTTATTAAAGAAAAAAGGCTATCACACCCAGTTTATTTATGGTGGTGAGAGCCATTTTGACAACATGAAAAGCTTCTTTTTAGGTAACGGTTTTGCTGATATGCAAGATTTCCCAACCTTTAATAACCCTAAGTTTGTTGGTGCTTGGGGCGCATCAGATGAAGATTTGTACGATAAAGCTGATGAGCAATTTGCCATGTTGTCTAAGCAAAATAAGCCATTCTTTAGTTTAGTGTTTACTTCATCGAATCATAGCCCGTTTGATTATCCTGATAATCGTATTACAGCATATAATACACCGAAGCAAACTCGTGAAAATGCAGCTAAATATTCAGATTACGCATTAGGAACCTTTATTGATAAAGCGAAAAAATCGTCGTATTGGAAAGACACTATTTTCGTGGTGATTGCGGATCATGACTCGCGTGCTTACGGAAACCAACTGGTACCTATTGATCATTTCCGCATTCCAGCTGTGATCTTCGGTGGTGATGTGAAGCCGCGTCAGGATGATCGCTTAACAAGTCAAATCGATCTGCTACCAACATTATTGTCGCTGGCTGGTATTGATAGTGTAACGCCAATGATTGGTCATGACATGACACATGATATCGACCCATCTAAGTTACGTGCAATGATGCAGTTCTATAAGAACTTTGCGTGGATGGATAATAATAATGATGTCGTTATTTTCCAACCAGAAAAGCCCGAATCTAGCTACCATTACGATGCAAATACTACGAACTTGATCAGTAAGCCAGTATCGAAAGATATGGTCATTATGGCGAAAGCTAATGCACTATGGGGTAGTTTAGTTTATAAGAATAACTTATACACACCAGTAAATTAGTACTAATCTGTGCAGGCTTAAACTTGAGTTTGAATAGCTATGATATAAGGCGTTAAGAACGATATTCTTAGCGCCTTTTTATTTGTGGTACCATTACGGCAACCATTCTTTAATATCTCTCAGCTGTATAGGACGTGTTATGCAATTCTTACATACGATGGTTCGTGTCAAAAATTTAGAAGCATCTTTAGACTTTTACTGTAATAAACTTGGTTTAATTGAAGTTAAACGTAATGATTATGAAGCTGCACGCTTTTCCCTTATCTTTTTAGCTGCCGCTGGTGATGCGGAGCAAGCGAAACAAACTTCTCGTCCAACCCTTGAACTTACGTATAACTGGGATGAAGAAGTGTATGAAGGTGGTCGTAATTTTGGTCACTTGGCTTACGAAGTTGAAGATATTTATACTACATGTGCAGATTTACAGGCTGCTGGTGTCATTATCAACCGTCCACCACGTGATGGGTATATGGCATTTATCCGCTCACCGGATGGCATCTCTATCGAGTTATTACAAAAAGGCGCTAAATTAGCACCACAAGAACCTTGGGCTTCAATGCAAAATATTGGTGAGTGGTAACCAACTCATTACTGGGTTGTAATTACTCGCTTGTCAGTGTGATTTATTAAATTTAATTATCGTTAATAAGCCACACTAAATTAATTATTTGACTATTTAACTTTAATAAATCTAATATACTATAAAGTTATATTAAACTACGAATTTAGTTTTAAAACATATAATAGATGCTTTATATAACTGATTGGAATATACATTGGATTATTTATAAATAAAGAGAATAACTTTTGTTGAATTAATTTCAGTTGCTTTATTTAAATGAAAATAGAGTGTATACATTCCTCTCTTTATTTTAATTTAACAATTCACATATGGCTAAGCTTTGGATATCAATGGTTTGAACTTTAATGTTATTGCTTTAATGTTAATTGTTAAATGATTTAACTTTTTATTTTAATTTGTTTTTATTGTTTACAACGTTACAATTAAATTATATTTGTGGTTTTGTTGATATTTTAAACTATTAAAAATTGCCCTGTTAGAATTATTAATCTACAATCGCCGCCTCTTTATATTCGACAGGTTTTATAATTAATGTCTAAACAACTAGCTAATCCAGCACCACTGGGCCTAATGGGCTTCGGTATGACGACCGTTTTATTAAATATCCATAATGCGGGTTTTTTCCCAATGGATTCAATGATACTTGCAATGGGTATTTTTTACGGTGGTATTAGCCAAATTATTGCGGGTATTTTATGTTACAAACGTGGTGATACGTTTGGAACAACTGCCTTTATCTCGTATGGCTTTTTCTGGTTAACATTAGTTGGTCTGATCTTAATGCCTAAAATGGGCGTAGCGGCGAGTCCTGCACCATTCATGGCGTGGTATTTGTTATTATGGGGCTTATTTACTGCGGGTCTATTCGTTGGTTCATTACGTTACCCACGTGCAAAACAAATCATATTTGCTTCATTAACAGCATTATTTTTCCTTTTAGCTATTCGTGACTTTAGTGGCAGTGCAGTAATTGGTGTAATCGCTGGTTATGTTGGTATTTTCTGTGGACTAAGTGCGATGTATTTCAGTATGGCACAAGTACTGAATGGCGAATTTGGTTATGAAATATTACCTGTTGGCAAACCTGTTTTTAAATAATCGCAAAGCCCGTTTCTACATAATGGGCAAATAAGCAGAGATTAAACAGTGAATACTAAAAAGGCGCATTCAATAACTTGAATGCGCCTTTTTGATAGCTAGTACAGTCTATTTTTAATTAATACCGAAACTGCTTTTCATATACCAGTACCAGTTATTCTTCAGGATATATTTTATCTTTATATTCACAAAGATCTTCAATTAAGCAAGAACCACAACGCGGTTTACGAGCGATACAGGTATAACGACCGTGTAAAATTAACCAGTGGTGCACATCTACTTTAAACTCAGCAGGCACAACTTTTAGCAGTTTCTCTTCTACTTGGTCAACGTTTTTTCCCATGGCAAATTTAGTGCGATTCGATACGCGGAAAATATGGGTATCAACAGCAATTGTTGGCCAACCAAATGCGGTGTTCAAAACAACATTTGCAGTTTTCCTACCAACACCGGGTAGCTCCACTAAAGCATCCAGATCCTCGGGTACAATACTATTATGTTTCTCTAATAATATCTGGCAGGCTTTAATGACGTTATTGGCTTTAGAGTTGTATAAACCAATGGTTTTAATATAGGCTTTTAGTCCTTCAACACCTAAGTCAAAAATAGCCTGTGGTGTATTAGCAACAGGAAACAGTTTATCCGTCGCTTTATTCACGCTCACATCTGTTGCTTGAGCTGACAGCGTCACAGCGACGAGTAACTCAAATGCTGAAGAGAAGTTTAACTCAGTTTCAGGATGGGGATTATTATCACGCAGACGCTCTAAAATAATACGGCGTTTATCCTTGTTCATATCTTGATCCTATATGTGTTCATTTTCTGATGAAATGATTGCTCACTTATTTAATGCCATTGGTATAAAAAGCCATACTGATAATCATAATTCAGTATGGCTTAAGTTGTTTACTATTATTTAAACTAAGATTCGAGCTCTGGAATAATAGCGTATTAATTTGTTGCTGATTCAGTTTCTGTCGCGGGTTCTGCTTCAGGTTTAACTTCAATAATAGGTTGTGCTTTACGGCGTTTATCCAGTTGTTCATCGATAGCATGCTTAATTGCCATCAAAAAACCCATGCCAATGAATGCGCCAGGCGCTAAAATCGCTAACAAGAAGCTTGTATCCGCATGAAAGACTTCAATACGTAATACGCTTGCCCAGTCTCCTAATAGTAAACCCATGCCGTCAAAGAGGGTTCCTTGACCTAATACTTCACGGATTGCGCCTAATACAATTAATACGCTGGCAAAACCTAGCCCCATAAAGAATCCATCAGCCGCAGAGGGTAAAACTTTATTACGTGATGCAAATGCTTCGGCACGACCAATAATAATGCAATTGGTTACAATTAACGGAATGAAAATACCAAGTGATTGATACAATTCATAAACATAGGCATTCATAAGTAATTGTACTGTTGTTACAAATGAGGCAATAATCATGACAAAAATAGGAATTCGGATCTCTTTTGGCACGTATTCACGTATCAGTGATATCGTCGTATTCGAGGCAACAAGTACTAACAAGGTTGCAAATCCTAGCCCCATTGCATTGGTGACGGTTGCCGTTACTGCAAGTAGGGGACAAAGTCCTAAGACTTGTACTAAACCAGGATTATTTTTCCATAATCCTTGATAGATAATATCGCGATATTGGCTCATGATTTACTCCAACAAGAAGGCGCACTTTGTAAGTTAGAAAATTGTTCTGACTGATAAAAAGTTAGTATATTTTTTACTGAACTCACCACTGCTCTAGGTGTAATAGTGGCGCCAGTGAATGAATCAAAGTCACCGCCATCTTTCGTTACGGCCCAAGTATGTGCATTCTCTTTAGTCAAGGTTTGATCAACAAAGTCATCTAGCCAGTTTGATTTACGATATTCAACTTTGTCGCCTAATCCCGGCGTTTCATTGTGCCCTAGAATACGTACACCTGTTATTTTACCGACTGTATCCACACCGGCAACAAGTTTTATATTACCACTATAGCCCTTTGGCGCAATCCCTTCTATTGCGTAGCCTACGGGCTCATTATTTTTTGTTGCAGTGAAAATACGCTGAGGTTCGGATGTGCCAAGCAGTGCTTCATTTGTCATTAATTTACAACTTTGAAAAATATTATTGTCATGACCACTTTCGGGTAATAACTGGTTAATGATTTTCAATAGTTGGGTTTGTTCTTGTTCTGCAATTCGGTCTTTTGTCACCGCATTTGTGATCGCAACAACAGAGGTACAAGCAAAAGCAAATAGGGCGAGTATTGCACCATTTTTTTTCATTGATACTAACATGGTGATCTCCTATTTATGACCGTAAACACGGGGTTGAGTGTAATAGTCAATTAACGGTACGCACATGTTTGCGAGTAATACTGCAAACGCCATTGCATCAGGGTAGCCGCCCCAAGTTCGAATGATATAAACTAATGCACCGATTAATGCGCCGAATATGAGTCGACCTTTTGGTGTTGTTGATGCTGATACTGGGTCGGTGGCAATAAAGAATGCGCCTAACATGGTTGCACCGGAAAATAGGTGAAAGATTGGCGAACCAGCAGCATCTGGTTCCCACAGGTAACCAATAAAGCTTATTACAAATAAACCACCTAATAAACCAACAGGGATATACCATAGGATCGCACGTTTACTCAGTAAATAAACTCCGCCTGCAAGGAAGGCTAAATTAATCCATTCCCAGCCTAAACCTGATAACCAACTAAATTGCTCTTTGGCTTGGATTTCGCCAACTGTATGGCCCATAGCCAGCCCCGTTTTTAAGGTATCAAGCGGGGTTGCCATCGTGATACCGTCAATATTTTGCATCAACTGATGCGCGGTATGGCCGTCTAAGGTAACGCCTGAAAAAATAACGTTAAAGACATCCCATAATGATAATTCATAACCGGTGATTTCACTCACTGGAGGCCAGGTTGTCATTTGTAGTGGGAATGAAACAAGCAGCATTACATAAGCGACCATGGCAGGGTTAAAGATGTTTTGACCTAATCCACCATAAAGATGTTTTGCAATACTAATGGCAAATACTGCACCCATGACACTGATCCACCAAGGAGCAAAGCCAGGTATTGAAATACCGATTAATAAACCAGTTAACAAAGCACTGTTATCTTGTATTCGGCTTAGTATTGGTTGCTTACGTAACTTCAAAATTACTGCTTCAGTAATAATTGCTGCCATACAGGCCAAAACGATATGGATGAGGTTACCGGCACCAAAAAAATACCATTGTGCGGCAATACCTGGGATTGTCGCCAGAATAACGGTACGCATCAGGTTACTGGTGCTGCTACCACTGTGATTATGGGGAGAGCTTGCTAATCTAAATGCCATGTTATTTGTCACCAAGTTGGGCTAGTTTCTTTGCTTT
>Ga0209292_1006193_pt1 | contig 11877 bp, 10 predicted proteins | sample GOMGulsemesocosm_2_FD_184634 | JGI IMG/M metagenome (GOLD analysis project Ga0209292, IMG submission 184634) | Methane-oxidizing microbial communities from mesocosms in the Gulf of Mexico - GOM9C Gulf of Mexico (SPAdes) (version 2) | ecosystem: Environmental > Aquatic > Marine > Cold seeps...
TATTTACAATGGACTGGCATTGGCTCAATTGACAAAGTCTTAGGCATTATTGGCCTTATATTAGTTTTATTATTAGCTTTTTTAGGTTTAAGAATGTCAATAGGGTATAAAAGGCCATTATTTGATTAACAGGTACAATCTGTTATTGTACCTGAGCTTTTATTCCAAATATCATCAGGGAAGAATATGAAATTTAAAAAAATAAGTTTAGCGATTGCTTTTACTTTGCCACTGTTTGTAAATGCCAGTGACTTAAATAAAGTGAATACGCAGTTTAAAGATGCATATCATCAATACCAAGCAGCCATAAAAACCCCAGATAAGAGTAAACAACTTGAATTTGCACAATTATCATATGATCTTGGCAAGCAAGTTTATGGTGAGCAAGATATCAATACAGCGCGTTTAGGCTTTAATTTAGCATCAATTTATAATAATACTCATAAACCCGAGCAAGCAAGAAAAGTATTAGAACCTTTAATTGATATATATAAAAAACAGTTAGGCGAATATAATATAGAGTTAGTCGATATATATTTTGCTTATGCAAAGTCATTACCACATAAAAAACGTGATATGGCAGAGCGCTATTATAGAAAATCACTGACAGTAATCGATGAGCAGTCAGAAAAAGATCCTTTACTAAAAGCATTGATCACTTTAGATGCGGGTATTGAACTATTAGCCATCGGCTCTAGAAAAAGTAAAATGATTCTAGATGCTCAAGAATATTTAATTGAGCAATTTCCTGCAAACGATAAACGTGTTGTAAAAGCTAATTTTTATGCGGGTAAATATTACTTGGCGCGTAAAAAATATAGTAAATCAGCAGAACACTTTGAATCAAATTTAGCTGTTTTTGAAGCATTAGAAGGACCAACGCATCCACTTGAGCTCAATACCCATGCCTTTTTAATTAATGCACTTGAAAAAACGGGTAAAAGTGACGAAGCAACTAAGCATTGCATCGCAATTGGTAAAATGAGGCCTTGGGATGATGATCAAGAGCAAAGACCTTTATATCGCGCAAATCCAAAATACCCAAAGAGCATGGCTAGAGCTGGACAAAATGGCTCGGTACAAATTGAATTTACAGTTTCTGACTTTGGTTTTGTGACTGATGCTAAAGTGATTAACCTTGAAGAATCAAAAGGATTTCATAAAGAAGCGCTAGCAGCTTTGGAAAAATGGCGTTACGCACCTAAATTTGAAAATGGAATTGCAGTAGAAGCGAAATCAACAGTTCAGTTAGATTTTATAATCTCCCGTTAGCTAAACTTGATTTTTAAAAGCCCTAACAATTTTTGTTAGGGCTTTTTTGATCAAGCGCTTTTAGTTTTAAGCTTTTGAAATTGAAACGCAGAACCCAATAAAATACAGCCAATAAACATAAACGCGATTACTTTTTGTAAGACTGTAAAGCCGCTGATATCCCATAATAAAACTTTTGATGTCGCAATAACAAAATAGCCAATACTAATAGGCATCAACCATAGATATTTAGTTTTCAAAGTATGGAATAACAGGTTTGTTCCTTGTATTACCAATAAAATTGAAACTAATGGACTTGTTAGCTTAAGTTCATAAAGGTAAATAAAGCTTAAATAAATTGAGGTTAAGCAAAAGTGGCACATTAATATGCTTGTTTTTTGTTTTAAGCCTAATCTACGGGTTAATACAAATAGAGGTTTACTTGTATAAGAGATATAAAATCCACAGAGCAATATAGATAAATATATTAAAGCAATTGAAATAGTATTAAACAGTTTATCTATTTCAGTATGTTGCCATAACCCTAGGGTTAATAATAAGCTTAACAGCCAAGCGCTTTTTTGAATTAAGCCATAATAGGGTTTCATCCGAACTCTGAAGTAAGGCAATACAATAAGTGCATAGCAATAAATAATGGCACTAAATAAACCAAAATAAACACTGTTACTCACTCCAAACACTAAAATAAAGAGACTTAAACCCCAAAAAATACAAGTCGGGGCAAACAAAGACGCAATTTTATTTTTGAACATGTTTGCGGATAACGTTATTTGATGGCTAAAAGATTTAGATATCAGTAATAGCATCAATAGTAGTGAGCAACTTATTAGTAATGCACTTAATCCATGTCCTTGCCAATTTTCAAACTGTACTAAATAACATGCAAATACGGTTGTTAATGCAGCGGATAGTAAGACGAGTTTTGCCATTAACCATAAAATAGGGCGTTGAATTTTATAATAAATAAAGACTGATAATATAGCTGAACCCCATAAGGCTAATGGGATAAATTCTGGTGACTGCCTATATACCGAAGGTAAAAAACATATTGGTAAAATAATAAAAAAGGTAGTGTCTAGATGTTGTGCTATTTTGAATAACACACTATTTTTAAATAGTTTACGATAAACATATGCAATCAACCATAAGGCTAAAAAAGCTTCGACTCGGGCAATTTGTCCTATTAATGTTTGTGCTTTAAAGTGAAAATCACCTATATATAACCCACTTGCGATCACCGGTATTATGAGTAAAAACCAATGTAAAAATGCAATTTCCTCTAATTTTGGCCAATTGAATTTATGACTGATAAAAATCATTCCAAATAAAGGGAGTAAGGAAAATAACCAAAAACCATCAGGATAAATACAGGCGATGCTTGTCATAATAAATAAAGACAATAAACACATGCTCAAATGATTTAAATAATACTTAGTTACTTTTTCTTTATAAGTTAATCGGTTTATATTTTTATTGAGTAAAATTGGCACTATAAAACTTAAAATTACAATGCTGATTAAGTTTAAATAACCCATATTAAATGTTAGAGATATTAGTAAAGGCAAGGGTTCTATCGCATCATAAAACCATAAAAATATATTGCCAGCTGCAGTTACAGATGCAATTAATAGTAAGAGATAGGCTTCAAGTCGCACGCTGTAATAATTAAAACGTAAGCCTAAGAACAGTAATAATACCCCTTCAACCGCCCATACTAAGCTTAGTAGCTCCGGTGAAGTTAAAATTAAAATGCCAGTACCAGTAAAGAAACCAGATATAAGCAAAGCAATGATTTTTACTTCTTTGTTGATAAACCGCTTAATGTAATTAACTTTACTTAATAACAACACGGTTACCGAAATAACAGCGTTTAATAAAAGTAAAATACCATATTGCTGTGAACTTGAAGAAACCTGTTCAATTGCCAACAACATAAAAGCCAGAGAAACACATAGTTGAATTAAACAATTTTGCCGATTTGTTTTAAATTTATACCATTGATAATAAAGGTTTATATACATTTTGTAGAAAAATAAATGCACTAATAAAATAGCTGTAATTGACTGAATGTGATTTGCTTGTAATAAAACAAACTCAACCAGTGCAATAGATAATACAAAACTAAGTTGCGCTAACAATTGCCAGCGGATTGTAAAAGAAAGCGCCAAAGCACCAATACAAATAAGTAATAAAAATGAAAGATAAAGTAGGGGAGAGCTGCTAATAATAGAAGTTAAGAAAATAGGTGATAATGCGCCACCTAATAAACTAATGAAAGCTACAATACGCGTTTCATAAAGTTTAGATAAAATATAACCAGCTGCTGAAATTAAGCTTAATAAAATAAAGGTATTTAAGTCTGAAATAAGCTGATAATAAGGGCCTAAAAAGTAACTACATAGATAAAATAAAATCACACTTAAACCTATTAAACTTGCACTATATTCAGACATATCTAGGCGAGTTTTAGCAAGTTTAATTGAAAAAATCAAAATAGCCAAAGCGCAAAAATAACCGATACTCACTTTGCCTACAGGTGGCAAATATTCATTAAATGAATACTGCAGTAAATAACCAAATCCCATAACTAAAGTGATGATACCTGCAAGGGTTAAAAAGAATACGGGTGCCTTACCTTGATTTTTATAATGTTGATATATTTTTGAAAATGAGCTTAATAAGGCTGTAAAAGGGCCTAAAATGGTTGATAAAAGTGGTTCAAGTATTTTATTAAAAAGACCCAGAGTAAACGAACTTTTATGTACAACAATTGTTTTTGTACTTATTGGTTTTTTGTCATCAAAGTAGTGTAAATCTTGTTTTTCATTTATGGTTTTTGTTTGAGGTTCATTACTATTAACTTCTCTAGGTATTTCTTGATTAAAAGTTTCTTGTGTATTATCTAAATCTTCTTTTGAATAGACGTCATCATGTGTATTAAAGGCCGGAGAATGAGATAACTCCTCTTGACTGAGAGACTCAGGGTTTAAACTTTTAGCTTCTAATAAATTTACTCTTGATTGTAATTTTCTATTACTATCAAAAAGATAAATCAAAATGCCATATACAAGCCCATATGCATATTCTTCCATAGCAATACCACTTAAAAAAACGAGTATGGCAACAATGATCATTATTTAAAAATCCTTTTATTTTTTATATAGATTATTGGGTTTATTGTAATTTTACAATTGTGTTTTAAACCTAGGCTAATTTAAATGCTATTATTAATAGTAATTCATTGCATTAAAAATTATAAGCTTATGAAAAAAATATTATTATCTACTTTGTATTTCTACATTTTAATCTGTAATTACACATTTGCCTCACAAGAAAATACCGTTGATCAGGTGCAGAGTAAAATTGATATCATGATGCAGGATACTGCCTCATGGTTAGATAATTTTGCTAGCAATAAAAGAGTGACTGATAAAGCATCAGCAAATGGTTATTTACAGCTTGGTTGGTTACCAAGAAGTGCCGATTTAGCTGATACTGAAGTTAAGTTTAAAGTGAGATTAAAGCTGCCAAACTGGAATGATAAAATAGCACTTGTAATAGATAATGATGATGAGGATGATTTAAAGCTAGATTATGAAGCCGATTCCATTGAAAAAGATGAAGAGGATATTAATTTAGCCGTACAATATATAAAAGAGCTTAATGAAAACTTAAAAATTAAAAACAGAATCGGCATTTCACGTTCGCAAATATACGCACGTAGTGAGTTAAAGCGAAAGTGGCAATTTGAATCCTATCAGATTCAATTAACACCTAGATTAGATTACTTTAGCAGTGATGGTTGGGCACCTTCATTAAAAGGTGCACTTGCTTATCCACTTGAAAATAGTGGTTTATCATTATCTGCAAGTTGGCAAAAAGTACAATCAGAGCAATATGCGCGTAAAAAAGTCGGCTTTTATCATATTCAAAGTCTTAAAGATGATCAGCTACTGGTGACCGGGCTACAGTACAATAAAAATAAATATTCTGAGGAAAGCTATTTAGCTTCGATACGATTCAGAGATCTTTTTTATAAAAAATGGCTGTTTTTTGAATTAGAGCCTTTTCTAGAGTTTAATCAAGTCAACAATTATCATACCGAAGTAGGCATTGCTCTACGGCTTATTGGTTATTATGGTAAATAACTTTAATAAAATAAGAGCAATATAATTAGCCACACTTAGCGTAAACACTATTGTGTTTATAGCCAGTATATAAATGTATTTCTAATTGACTTTGTTCTATATGTTTCCATAAAGGATGGTCATTATTAGGACAGAGTGCTTTTTTAATATAATTTCTTTGATAATCCTTTTCCATTTGAAGCTTTAAAGGGATTTGAATATAACTTTTAATTTTATTATCCGTTAACTCAGAGTTTATATATCGCCATGATCCGTATTTGAATTGCCCTGATAATAATTCAGCTACGAATTTTAAGTGTTTATTGCCTAAGGTGTTAATTTGAACCGCAACTTTTAAAGTTGAATTAGTTGAATTAGTTGAATTAGTAGGCATATTACTCGTTAGCATTAAAGACAAAACGATACATATTAGTAAAGCCAATGAAATAGCAGCGAGTAAAAATCGTTTTTCTACATTCTTAATGCCATTAAAAGTTAAAGAAATCCAACTTTCATTTGGCATAGTAAGATTGACTTGAGAAGCTGCTATTTTATGGTTTTGGTAATTCATTTTACGTTTCTTTCATAACTAAACTTTAAACTATTAAACATGATAAATATGTAAGCATTATGGAGAGGGTGTTTCATTGTAAAGGTGGACTTAATTGCCTGCATTTAATTTTAATTCATAATTGCTCCATATTTATAGTGTTCAATATCATCATTGATAATTGAACATATGCCAAAGATGGAAAATAAGATAATCATCCAGAACCGAAACAGAAAAATATATAATTCTTTAATGAATTTGGGTGTGGACTTGAGCTTATCGCAATTAATGACAAGACAAGATATTGAAGTTATGACTGATCTCCCCTCAGTGTTAACTATGATGTGCCATGATCTGTCACTTCAAGTTTCATTTCGTAAACAAATTGAGTTAGCATTAGAAAGTTATACAGCACATTAAAAGTGGCAAGTTATGGAACATATATTAATAGTTGAAGATGAAATCGAAATTGCAAACCATTTGGCGCGTTTTTTTCATGCATCAGGTTTTACCACAACTCACTTAAAAGATGGGTTGGATGTTATCTCTACGGTAAAACAAACTGCACCAAGTTTAGTAATACTCGATGTCATGTTGCCCGGTAAAGATGGATTTACTTGTTGTAAAGAAATTCGCACCTTTTCTGAAGTGCCTATCATCATGCTTACTGCAAAAGTTAGCGAAGTTGATAGGCTTGTGGGTTTAGGTGCCGGGGCTGATGATTATGTATGTAAGCCATTTAGTGCCCCAGAATTGGTGATGCGCGTTAAAGCGATTTTAAAACGTACCAAAAGCCAGCCTCTTTCTAAAACATTGGTTGTTGATAAAGATAAACAACTGGTTTTGTATAAAAATGTAAAAGTTAACTTAACTGCTTTAGAGTACGCATTATTTTTATTGTTATTTAACTCACCTGAGCGAATTTATTCACGAGAACAAATAATCGATTTAGCTTATCCAGATTTACGGGATATTACAGATCGTGCAATAGATAGCCATATCAAAAATATCCGTAAACGCTTCAAGCAAGCAGGAGCTGAAGTAAAGGTCATAGAATCTGTGTATGGCGCTGGTTATAAACTGGTATTACCTTAGTGCGATTCTATTTTATAATTTTGTTATTATTTTCTTTTTCTGTTTTAGCTCAAAATGATCTATCTCAGAAAATAGAGCGTGCTTTTAAACATCACGATAATAATATTAAAGTTTCTCAATTAAAATCACTCGATAGAACAGTATTTAATCAAACTAATTATAAAATTAAAGCAAGATACTTAAGGTTGTTATCTCGCAGCCTAAGAGATACATCTGAATTTAAACAAGCCCATTTCACAATTGATCGTGCAATTAAAATCGTTAACAATAATCAAAACAAATACGAGTTTGGTAAATTAGCGCATACCAAAGGGGTTATTTATTTTAAAGAGTCAAATTATCCTGATGCGATAAAATGGCTTTCACAGGCTACAGCCATATATAAAGAGTATGGTAAATTTGATGATGAAGTTAATGCTACAAGACGATTAGCAGGTACATATAGAAGAATTGCGCAATATCATGTTGCATTAAACCTTCTAACCCCGTTACTTTCAAGAAAAGAACAGATTTCAGATAAGGCTGAACTTGGACATTTATATGGTAGTATCGCTAATATTTATGTTAGTTTGCAATTGTTACCTGAGGCTTTAGATTTAGAGCTAAAATCATTAAAAACATTTAATGATGCGGGATTTTCAGAAGACAAACAGGCTGGGAGTTATTATGCCATCGCTGAGCTATATCGACAGCTTGAAGATTTTAATTCAGCAAAAATTTATTTTAGTAAGAGTTTAGAGTTAGATATTAAATCTGGTGATAGAAGTTACATAGGTCATAGCCAAGTAAAAATGGCACAGGCAACGCTTGGATTAAACCAAATCGATTTATCCTTGGATTATGCAACACAAGCATTAAATACCTTTAGTGAAATAAACAGTGAAAGAGATCAAGCATGGGCTAAATCAAATATCGCATTAGCTCATGCAAAAAATAAACAATTCAAATTAGCTGAAAAATATTTTGAGCAATCATATCAGGTTATTAGTAAACGCGAAGGCGATAACAGTTTACTATCTTCTATTTTATATAATTTAAGTGAAATGAAGTTCAACTTACAAAAATATAATGAAGCAAGAAAGTTTGGCTTAGAATCTTTAAACTTATTAGAAAAAACGCCATATCTAAAATATAAAGTTAAAACATTAGAAGTATTAGTTAAGGTTGAAACTCAAAATCAAAACTTTGAACAGGCATCAGATTATCAAAATTTACTTTTAAATGCTTTAAAAAAGCTTAATACCACAGTTTATAATAATAGGCTGAGCATACTACAGAACTCACTCGATACAGTTCATAAAGACTTAGCTATTAAAGAATTAGAGCTAGATAAAAGCCATAAACAAACCTTATTAGACCAAAATAAACTGCGAAATCAGATCACTATTTTAATTTATTCAATCATAGTAATACTGTTATTAGGCTTAATTTTAAAGCTTTGGAATAAACGTAAAATAATCAAGTTAGAAAAGCGCTTATTAGCTGAGTCTATGGAGCGAAAAAAAGCTTTATTCTCAGATATCTCCCATGATTTACGAACCCCATTAACAGTTTTAAAGTTACAGTTAGAATCTTTAGAGTTTGATTTAGTGAATGATAAAGATGCGGAATTTAGAAGCATGCATGAAAAAATAAATCAATTAAATCAACTGGTAAGTGATATTAATGAACTTTCACGTATGGATAACGATTCAATAAATATAATAAAAGAACCATTTAAGTGTAAGTTTTTTATTTCTGGTTTTTCAAATGAATTTAAATCGTTAGCAAGTGAGTTTGATTATACCGAGGAGATAATACTTGATGATAATGTGATGTTGCTTGCTTGTAGAAAGAAAATCCAACAGGTGTTAGCCAATTTAGCTTCAAATTCGATAAAATATACTGATGTCCCAGGTCGAATACATTTTTCATGTAAACAAAAGCATAATAAAATAGTTTTAAGTGTTTCAGATGCTTCACCAGGTGTGCCAAAAAAGTCTCAGGAAAAAATTTTTGAGCGTCTATACACAGAGGAAGCTTCCAGAAATAGAGATTTAGTTGGCAGTGGTTTAGGTTTAGCTATTACTAAAAGTATTATCGAAATGCATGATGGTTCTATTAAGGCTAAAGAAAGCCGATTGGGTGGCCTTAAAGTGATAATTACTTTACCTTTATATAAAAATGAAACGCAAACCATAAGTAATATCTGATTTTAACAGTATTAATAAGTCACGAAATTACTTATGATCTTTTTTTTACATTATTGAATTGAATGAAGTGACAGAACAAAAAATTTTTATTATTGGCCTGCCTCGTACAGCGACTACAAGTGTTTGTGTGGCAATGTTAGAGTTAGGTTTTAAAACAGCTCATACTGCATATACCAATCAGTCAATGGAGACTGCACAAGTGATTGCTGATACGCCAATATTCTGTGATTATCAAAAACTTGATATTGAATTTCCTGGCGCTAAATTTATTTATCTACAACGTGATTCTACAGTTTGGATCCCATCTATTAGACAACTGTTAGCACGTATGCATAAAAACTTACAACGTACAGATGGTGGTTTTAATCCAACGCTAAAGCGATGTTATAACGATGTGTTTTCTCCTCTAACACTTGATAATATTGAAAAAGACGAGTTTTTACAGTCATGTTATGAGCGTCACCAACAAGGTATTAATGAATACTTTAAAGGTAGAGAGCAGGACTTACTAACAATTGATGTAAGCACTCAAAATAGCTTTCAATCGTTATTAACTTTTTTAGAAATAGATGCTTCACAAACGCAATTAACTGGATTTGAACGCATTAATATGGGCGGTAAAGTGACGGCTTGGAAACAAATCAAAAGTCCATTAAAAATAGAAGCCACTCAAAAAGGAAAAGTTGATAGAGTAAGGCCATATTAACTTAAAATCTTTTGATATATATTTATAATAAAAACGCTGTCGATTAATTAAATTTAAACAAACTCTTTTTAAGCGTTAAAAACACAGGTAAAATTGCGTTTTATATTAGTAATTTTTCTGTGGCTTTAACATGTTTGAATTAAAATACGATACACCTTTTGAATGGACCGAAGCGGTTCTTGCTGATTTTGATAGTTTTTTGCAAGATCACGCATCAGCAGAGAAAAAAGCTTCGGGTATGGCAACATCTATGCTGTCTCATTACCCTAATCGAGAAACGCTAGTAAGAACCATGACTGATCTGGCTATAGAAGAGTTATTTCACTTTAAAGAAGTACTTAAATTATTGACCAAAAAAGGTCTTACGTTAGGTAATGATAAAAAAGACACCTATATCAAAGAAATGCGCGGTATCTTCCGTGGTGATCCAGACCAGTTCTTTTTAGATAGGTTACTGTTAGGTGCTGTTATTGAAGCGAGAGGCTGTGAACGCTTTGCTCTTGTCGGTGAAGCATTGCCAGAAGGCAAAGAAAAGCAGTTTTATGTTGAAATAGCCGCCTCTGAAGAAAAACACAAAAACTTATTTGTAGAATTAGCTTATGAGTATTTTGAGAAACCAGAAGTTGATGAAAGATTAGAAGAAATTTTAATTCATGAAGCAAAAGTATGTGCAAAACTGCCACATAGAGCTGCATTACACTAAACTTTAGGTATATAAAGGGATAAAATGAATATCGTTGCTGGTTTTTCGCAAATTAATCAAATTTTTAATGAGCGGTTTAACGCTTCTTATAAACAGTTTGAGGAAATTACAACTAAAATCAATCAGCACAATATTGAAATTGTTACGCTCACAATAGATCCTTTATCTACAGATTGGCACAGCCCAGAAAAAGAAAATCATTTTCGTAGTGGTTGTGCGCCAATATTAGCCATTAAGCGCGCTCAAGATCTTATAGAGTCAGGTGAGCATGCTGTGATAATCAGCGGTGAAGAACCATTAAAGTCAGGTTATAGTAAAGCGCAACGCCATAAACTGATGGCTATCTATAATGATGAAACTAGTATCTCTCAACTTTACAACGATTTAGCGCATAAATTTATAGATCATCACGATAGTAGCAAAGAAGACTTTTTAAACTACGCAGATCATTTGTTTCAAAATCATAGTAAAAGTCATCAATTGGCTATGACCGAAGGCCGAGCACACTTTGAACCACCAGAGCCTAAATGGTTTAATCAAGTAACTGATTTATTTAGAGGTGTTGACTGTGCCAATCCTTTAGTGGATTTCACTGGTAAATTACTCTTGTGTAGTGACCAGTTGATTTCAAAGTTATCGGTTGATAAAAAGTATTGTGTAAAAGTAAAAGGCGTTGGTTTAGGTTTATTGGATATTGATGAACCAAAAGCCTTATCTCAAATAGTTAAGTACGATCATTTAGCATATGCGTATGAAACAGCTTGTAGCCAAGCTAACTTAGACTTTAATCAATTAGTACATGATGAAAAGGCTTTAATGAAAGTTTATACCTGCTACCCCGTTGTACCTATGGCGTTTTTACTTAATACTGGATTAGTCGACACAATTGAACAGATCCCCAACTTTTTATCTAAACATCTACTGACACTAAGCGGCGGTATGAACTTAGCGAGAGCACCTTGGAATAACCCCGCTTTATTTGGTTTGATTGAAATGTATCAGCAACTAAAAGAGACCGGAATGAACTATGGTTTAGTTCATGGTAATGGTGGTATCGGGTATCGACAAGGGGTTGCAATTTTAGCCACACAATGATGCTTAAGGTATTATTAATCACTTTATATACATTTCTACCAATATTCTTTTTTAAACTCATGCCCCTAAGTTATTAAAGCTTACCTCTACTTTTATTTTGATCTGAGTCAATAAATACGTGTTTTTACTTAACATCT
>Ga0209292_1006194_pt1 | contig 11876 bp, 11 predicted proteins | sample GOMGulsemesocosm_2_FD_184634 | JGI IMG/M metagenome (GOLD analysis project Ga0209292, IMG submission 184634) | Methane-oxidizing microbial communities from mesocosms in the Gulf of Mexico - GOM9C Gulf of Mexico (SPAdes) (version 2) | ecosystem: Environmental > Aquatic > Marine > Cold seeps...
CAGATGGCCTAATTTCGTTGTCGCAAGTGCTCACTTATAAACATAAGCTGCGCGCTAGCTCCTAGAAATAAGACCATCTAGCTTTGAAACTTCTGCTTTAAATAGCAGGTTTTAATGTGTTTCGTCAGATAGCTAAATTTACAACATTTGAGATGAGATTATGAACGTATTAATTATTGGTAGTGGTGGTCGTGAGCATGCGTTGGCATGGAAAGTGGCTCAATCTGCGAAAGTGACCAAGATTTTTGTTGCACCAGGTAATGCTGGAACAACACTTGAGAATAAAGTTGAAAACGTCGCTATTGATGTTTGTGACATCGAAGGTTTAATCGCTTTTGCTAAAGAGAATGACGTAGCAATGACGATTGTTGGACCAGAAGCACCACTTGTTATTGGTGTTGTTGATGCGTTTGAAGCGGCTGGTTTAAACTGTTTTGGCCCTCGCGAAGGCGCAGCACAGCTTGAGGGTTCTAAAGCCTTTACTAAGGACTTCTTAGACCGTCATGACATTCCAACAGCTTGGTACCAAAATTTTACTGAGATAGAGCCTGCATTGGCCTATGTTCGTGAAAAAGGTGCGCCAATTGTCGTTAAAGCTGATGGCCTTGCAGCAGGTAAAGGCGTGATCGTCGCAATGACCTTACAAGAAGCTGAAGACGCGATTAAAGATATGCTTGCTGGTAATGCCTTTGGCGAAGCGGGTAGCCGTGTTGTTATCGAAGAATTTCTAGACGGTGAAGAAGCTTCGTTCATCGTCATGGTTGACGGTGATAACGTATTGGCAATGGCAACAAGCCAAGATCACAAGCGTGTTGGTAATGGTGACACTGGTCCTAATACTGGTGGCATGGGTGCATACTCACCAGCGCCAGTGGTGACACCAGCGCTCCATAATCGTATTATGGATGAAGTGATTTATCCTACGGTTAATGGCATGAAAGCAGAAGGAAATACCTACACTGGTTTCCTATATGCAGGCCTGATGATCATGAGCGACGGTACGCCTAAAGTCATCGAATACAACTGTCGTTTTGGCGACCCAGAAACACAACCAATCATGATGCGTTTACAATCTGATTTAGTGGAATTAGTTGAAGCTGCATTTGCTAAAAAGCTCGATACAGTTGAAGCTAAATTTGATTCTCGAGCGGCGGTTGGTGTGGTCTTAGCTGCCGGCGGCTATCCTGCTAGCTATGCTAAAGGTGATGTCATCAGTGGTATCGCCCCTGCAACAGCAGATGCTAAAGTTTTCCACGCTGGTACTAAAATGCAAGGCAACGATGTTGTAACTGCAGGCGGCCGCGTACTATGTGCTACCGCACTGGGTAATAGCGTCACTCAAGCACAGCAGCAAGCGTATGAACTAACTAAACAGATTAGCTGGGATAAATCATTTTATCGCACTGATATTGCTTACCGAGCGATTTCTCGCGAGCAATAAATAACCTCTTAAAATTCTTAGGGCGTTAGTGTTTTCACTCACGCCCTTTTTTTGATCCTTGAGAAACAATCGTTTTGGGTGTATAAAAAACTATAACTAATATTTTTATATTAGAAAATGATATCGCATATTTAAAAGGATTTAAGCTTGCACTCACCCTATAACGTTGAGACTTCACCACCCAAAGTGACATCTCTTGCAACACGACTGAATAAACAGCTTCTATTGGTGAGTAGCGCTGTCCTATTGTTAGTCTTTATTACCTTCGTTACTTTTGACCATTTTTCTTATCGAAAAGAGCTAATTAGCCAAGTAAACACCATTACCCAAGTGGCCGCTAATAACAGTCATGGGGCGCTGTCTTTTATGGATAAAGAAGCCGCCGACTCAGTTTTAGCATCATTACAATATTATCCACAGATCCGTAACGCGGTGTTGCTCGACCCAAATTTCTCAATTTTTAGCCAATACAATAATCAATGGCCACATCCAATTAACCCACGGGTGCTCCCAGACAATGTATTAATCAATGATAATTTTATCGAAATTTATCAACCTGTTGTTTGGGATGGTGAAACCATCGGTCACTTATTTATCGTTGCCGATTTAAATAAACTCCAGCAACGAAAAATCAACTTTGCGTTAATGGCCATTGCAATATTTACCCTCGCATGGACATTATCGCTATTTCTATCACGCACCTTGGTGAAAAAAATTACCCAACCGATCCATCAACTCGTCAAATTCGTCACCAAAATCAGTATCGATAACGACTATCAACAACGCGCACCTGCCAGTAAATTATCTGAGATAGACACATTAGTTAATGGCATTAACACCATGCTTAGTGCCGTTTCTAACGCACAGATCGCCTTAAGTGCTAGCGAAGAACGATTATCATTAGCACTGGTTGGCGGCGGTGAAGGTCTGTGGGATTATGACTTAGTTAATAACTTATTATTTCTTGATAAATATTCCTGCGCGGTGCTTGGCTTATCCAAGAAACAAACATTGATCAGCGGTCATCGCTGGCAAAGCATGATTCACCCAAAAGATCTCAGCCGTTTCCGGATATACACCTATCGATTCATCGACAAGCATGACGTTAACTATCAAATTGAGTTTCGAGCAAAAGGGAAAGATGATTGGGTATGGCTTAAACTAGTCGGTGAAATATCAAAATCGAGCGACGAGCGTATCCCGGTGCGAATAACCGGCACGTTATTAGATATATCGGCGCAACGTACCGCCCAAGCACAGATAAAACTCTACGCCTCAGTCTTTGAAAATACCAGTGACGCCATTGTCATTCTCAACCCGGCATTAAATGTCATTGCCGTTAATCAATCTTTTAGCAATATCACTCAATATTCTCGCGAGGAAATGGATAGCAAGCCATTAGCTATATTGCATCATGGCGATGTCAGCAAACAGATAAAAAAGCAGTTAATTGTCTCCGGAAGTTGGTCTGGTGAGGTAAAAGATACACGAAAAGATGGTTCTGAATATATTCTTGAACTTGAATTAAATACGGTAGAGCCATCTCATGATAAGAACTTACATTATATTGTGGCGGTATTCTCTGATATTACCGCACGTAAACAGACAGAAGATGAGCTGTTTTTTAAGGCCAATTATGATGCCTTAACGAGACTACCCAACCGCGCAATGTTTACTAACACCCTCAATAGCTCTATTGCTAATGCCCAACGAACTCAAAGTAAGATTGCGCTGTTGTTTATTGATTTAGATAAATTTAAGCGAGTGAATGACACCTTGGGACATGATGCCGGTGATGAGCTTCTGATTCAGTCTGCTCGGCGGTTTAAATCTCACATTCGCCAGACTGACACCGTGGCGCGGCTAGCAGGCGATGAATTTACAATTATTCTAGAAGATATTAATGACCCTAGACAAATCCATACCATCGCAGATGCCATTCAAAAAGACTTCCAACGCAAGTTTGCTATTATGGGGCAAACAGCTAACATTGGCACGAGCATCGGTATTAGTATTTACCCCAATGATGGTAACAGTGCCGATAGGTTGTTAAAAAATGCCGACACCGCGATGTACTTCGCCAAAACAAATGGTCGCAATAGTTTTCATTTTTTCGACCAAACGATGAACGCACAAGCCGAACGGCGTCACTTGCTCGAAACTGAATTACGCCAAGCACTCAAGGAAAATCAAATACAGGTTTACTATCAGCCTAAAATTGATACATCCACCATGAAAGCATGGGGGTTTGAGGCATTGGCTCGCTGGGATCATCCGACTCAAGGCATGATCCCCCCCCTTGAATTTATTCCAATTGCCGAAGAAGTGGGCCTCATTAGAGAGCTGGGACTGTTCGTGTTCAAAGAAGCGACGCAGCAATTACAACAATGGCATGATCAAGGATTCCGCGAGCTCCACATCGCGATTAATGTCTCGGCTCGAGAATTTCAACTATCAGATTACCCGTTAGAGATTGCAAATATCCTGAACAATTTAATGATTGATCCTAAATATATAGAATTGGAACTTACCGAGAGCATCGTGATGGAGAATCCACAAAAAATGACACTGATGCTCGATGTCATCAAAAATTTAGGGTTATCTTTATCGATCGATGATTTCGGTACCGGTTATTCCTCGTTGAGCTATTTACAACGATTACCGGTTGATGCGCTTAAGGTCGATCAGTCTTTTGTCCAAGATATTGAGCACAATACCAACAGCGCCGCAATTGCTAAGGCGATCGTCTCACTCGCCCACAGTCTTGGCTTGAGTGTTGTCGCCGAAGGTATCGAAACCAAAGCACAACTCGATTTCTTTAAAGAACAACATTGTGCCCTAATTCAGGGACACTATTTTAGTAAAGCGCTACCGCTAGCACAAACGCAAACTTACTTATTGCAACATGCGATTAGACACACCAATGTTCAGCATGAATATCAGGATTAACATTATCAATAAGCTGAAGCACCTACTCATGATGTTAGTTACCATCAGCTTTGGTGCCTGCGCTTATGGGGCATACGATGACAACACAATGTCGTCAGAGCCCACACTTGACGAACTACTCGCTAATCAATCCACCAAGCCGTTAGAGCCGCAGCTCAATCACCTAAACACCGATCAGCTCAGTATAGGCTTAAGCATAGCTCATCTCGCCTTAGGGAACATTCACCAAGGTGCTCACCAAATCGAGAGATCTCAGCTCCTTGATTTAGGATATAGCGATGCGCCAAAGTCCCTAGCCATTGACCAATACACGATAGATCTTCGCTACGGCATCAATGAATGGCTGACGGCGCAACTTAAGACTAGTGTGCAAGATAGGCAGTTAGAATCATTAAATACCTCGCAATCTAACCGTGGTATTACCGATACGCAGCTTATTGGCCATATCATGCTTTATCGAGATAACCGATTCAGTAATCAGCATAGTTTCATCATTAGCGCTGGCTTATCGCTACCCAGTGGTTCGATTAGCAATAATAAGCAACCACAGCCTTTTCTATTAGAACTAGGGAGTGGCAGCACCGATGGCATTATTGGCCTAAGCTATTCAAACGCTAGCGATAACTGGAGCTGGGGAACACAAATAATGGCCTACATCCCTCATGATCACAACAGTGCCGGATACCGACTTGGTTCGCAATATAGCTACCAAGCCTGGTTTAACATCATGCCAACCGACAATTTACTCATTGCCACCAGCATTAACGCTACACGCTATAACGCCATCCAAGGCAACCATCACGGTTACCAGAATTTAGCCACAGACACCTCTCCTGTGTACGACCCACATAATAACGTGACACGAAGTGTCGATATAGGCTTAAGCGCTCAGTATCGCTTACCTACAGTCAATAATCAGCAAATTATCCTCACGACATCATTACCGCTCTCTCAACAAGTTACGGGCATCAGTTTAATCCAAGAGTGGCAAGTAACCTTGGGCTGGCAGGTGGTTTTCTAGATGGCCAACATAACAATCATCAAAAGAGCCTTATTTGCGATGTTAATACTAACGCTAGCGCCTGTTAGTATGTCTTCTTCCTATCAATCGAATGAAGAACTAAAGGTCTCGCTGATCTATCAATTTGCTAAATATACGCACTGGCCTTCTTCATCTCATTCAGCGATGACATTTTGTGTCTTAGGAAATAATCGTTTTTACCAGAAAATGAATCGAATTGTCGGCAAGAAAATAGCAGGGAAGTTAGTATCATCAAGGCATGTAACCAACATTGAACAAGTCGATAAACATCAATGCCAAGTGATCTATATCGCCCCGACGCTAGCATCAGAACTGCCCGCGATATTGGCTTACTTATCAGATAAGCCAATTCTAACGATTAGCGAAATCAAAGATTTCACGCTCAAGGGGGGCATGATTAATTTCATTAACAAGGCGCAACGGCAGCACTTTGAAGTGAGCCGCCGCGCGACTCAAAAGACCGGATTAACCCTCAGTTCTAAGCTATTGCAAGTAGCTTATATCACTGACTAATCCCCTGAGTTCTCCGCCATGCTATTTAGACGCCAGCCTCATTCGCGGCAACGATTTCGGTTTCGCTAAGCGCGCTCTCAACCCATTTTCGGATTGAAGATATATCACTTATTCTCGCGACGTAATCTTGTGCATCTGGCGTAAGCTCTATGCCATAAGTGATAAAACGCATAGCGACAGGCGCAAACATACAATCAGCAATGGAGAACTCACCACCTAGCCAAGGGCCACCGCTACGCGTTAATGCATCACTCCACAGCTGTTGCACCTGTGCAATATCATTGAGTGCGTCCGCTGATAGTGTTAATTGACGCTTAGCGCGAATATTCATTGGCATTTCATTACGCATTGCACCAAAGCTACTGTGCATTTGCGCGCTGATTGAACGTGCCAACGCTCGGTTGGCTCGATCATCTGGCCAGCCTCGGCCCGATAAATATTGCTCATTGATGTATTCACAAATGGCTAATGAGTCCCACACGGTAATATCGCCATCGATTAGCACTGGCACCTTACTCGAGGTCGAATATTGACCTAGACGCTGCGACAACTGCGCTGGGGCCAAACTAACCAGGGTTTCTTCGAACGTTACATCAAAGTAATCGAGTAAAATCCACGGTCGTAAAGACCACGTTGAATAATTTTTGTTGCCAATGACTAATACCAATTGCACTAAATACTTCCCCACTTGTACTGGTTAAAATTAACGATAAAGCTACCGCGTCCTGCTCGCGCTCCTTACCTACGTCCTGTAGGCAACTGCGTTGATCTCAATAGCTAGCTATTACTCGACAATGTGCTCCATGCATTGCCCTAATATCGACATCCATGTCGAAATCAATCGAGCGCCTCGCCTACAGGACGTAGGTGCTTATGTTCAGTCTGGAACCATGAACATGTGTTCTAGCTTATTTTACCTTCGCACAACAAGAGCACTTACTTAATGTAATTGGTATCATTGCATAATTTCCCTTTAAAATAGACATAAAAAAAGCAGCCGAAGCTGCTTTTCATCATAACCCTTTCTTTTTATTTATGAAATGGGCGTGATAGTTCATTGACGGCTTTAATAAATGCACCAGCATTCTCGGGATCAACATCCAAATGAATACCATGACCTAAATTAAAGACATGGCCAGTATTATCGTGACCAAATTTTTCAAGAATATGCTGCACTTCTTGGCCGATGCGTTCAGGCGAAGCATATAACATCGATGGGTCCATGTTACCTTGAAGCGCCACTTTATCACCGATGCGGGCTTTCGCTTCGTCAATATCGATGGTCCAATCTAATGCCACGGCATCACAACCGGTCGCTGCAATCTCTTCAATCCATTGACCACCATTTTTAGTAAAGAGTGTCACAGGAACACGACGACCTTCATTCTCACGTGTTAATGCGTCAACAATTTTAGCCATGTAACGTAGCGAAAATTCACGGTAATCACGTGGTGATAGAATACCACCCCAGGTATCAAAGATCATCACAGACTGCGCACCAGCAGCAATTTGAGCGTTTAAATAAAGAATGACTGAGTCAGCCAACTTATCTAACAACAAATGCATTGTCTTAGGCTCGGCAAACATCATTTTTTTCACTTTAGTGAACGCTTTAGATGTACCACCTTCAACCATATAGGTTGCCAGTGTCCATGGACTACCAGAAAAACCAATTAACGGCACATCGCCGTTGAGGCCTTTACGAATGGTACGCACGGCATTCATTACATAACCTAATTCATCTTCAGGATCTGGAATTCCAATCTTTTCAACGTCACGATGACACGTAAGGGGACGATCAAAAACAGGGCCTTCACCTGTTTCAAAACGAAGGCCTAAGCCCATCGCATCCGGTATTGTTAGGATATCGGAAAACAAAATAGCAGCATCTAAGTCATAACGACGTAGTGGTTGTAGAGTCACTTCACAAGCAAAATCTGCATCGCGACATAACGACATAAAATCACCGGCGTGCGCACGTAACTCACGATATTCTGGTAAATAACGACCTGCTTGGCGCATCATCCATACTGGAGTTTGGTCCACTGGTTGCTTTAAAAGCGCACGAAGGTAGCGATCGTTCTTTAACTCTGCCATTAATTATTCCTACATTTGAATATGATATATTTGGCGACATTGTACCATCGCCATAATGAAAAATACTATTTTATGATGTCAATTAATACGTGATCGATCATGTGTCTGGCAATAGTGTGATGTCCAGGGATCTCAGGTAAATTATCTTTAGTATACCAGTTAGCCGCAATTAGCTCATTTGGCTCAACGACAATCTCGCCACTTACGTAGTCAGCAATAAAACCAATCATCATGTTGTGTGGGAACGGCCATGGTTGCGAGCCAAAGTAGCGCAGGTTATTTACCTTGAGCCCAACCTCTTCAAATACTTCACGTTCGACACATTGTTCAAGGGTTTCTCCTGCCTCAACAAAGCCCGCCAGAATAGAATATATCCCGCCTTTATTGCGTTTGTTTTGCGCTAATAAGACCTCACCATCCTTAACGACCGCCATGATAACTGCCGGAGATAACCGTGGATAAGCACGATGGCCACAGGATTTACATTGCTTAGCAACCTCCCAGGTAATACTCATCATCCGCTGTCCACATTGACCACAAAACTGATGGGTCCGTATAAAATGTGCAACCTGACAAGCTCGCCCAGCAATTAAGGCTAGCTCTTGCGCCGCGTTGTTGAGTACAAAGCGCATATCTAACCAATCACCACCAAAGTTATCAACATTTTGATGTTGTAAATCGACTAAAATACAGGGCTTACCTTGATAGTAATCCAATAGATAACTGGGCGACTGTCGATCAAATTCAAGGTTTAACGATTCAAGAGAAGCACAAGGCAGCGCTAAGCCATCAACTAACCACAATTTATCTCCCTGACAAAACATCCACCAAGCACCGCGACGCTCATTGAGTTTTCTAATTTTTTTCATTGACGCTCTCGACATTCACTTAAATAACGCTGATTTTCGTTACAAATCTTAGCTGAATAGCTAAAAGTTAATTTGAATTGACGATATTCTAACATTCTTAAAAAACAGATACCTAATATAAATAAAGCGCGAGTAACCACCAATTTCATCACGCCATTAATTATTTAAATCGGTGAAATATCACCGTATGAATAGCCCTAACTTTGGTAAAAAAAATAATTGGCAATTAAATAATCGTTGCTTTACCCCTCGCCTTACCTTAACTTAACTTAATACAAGATCAATGAAAAAGGAGACTCTTCATGCTACAGAAAATTGAACAGGCGCAGCGACAGTGGGGAGGTTCAAATGTCCTTATCGATACGTGGCTCAATAAGCGACAGGAACTGATAATTAATTATTGCCAAATCGCAGGTATTCCCCCTTACGAGGAGAATGTTCAACAGTTCCCTGATACCAACGATGTCACCGAGTTTTGTAATCGCTTAATAGATTATGTTTCAACTGGTCATTTTGAGGTCTATCGCGAAGTGGTATCGCGATGTGAAACACACGGGCGGAGTAGTCTTGCCAAGGTCCAAGAAGTATTACTGCATGTCACGGAATCGACAGAATTAATCCTAGAGTTTACCGACAAATATGCTGAGCTAGAACTCAATAAGACGACATCTTTTGATAAACATTTATCGACACTACTCGACGGTTTAGAAGAACGTTTTGAACTTGAAGATCAGCTGCTCGCTAATTTGCATGAAAAACACAGCTCTCCAGCTTAGTTCCTTCATTATTTAATAAGCAAAAAAATCCAGCAAACGCTGGATTTTTTATTGTTCAATGCAGGGAGCTACTTAGCTGCTGGAGCAGGCTCTGCCGCTTGTGCTTTAGCGACTTCAAGTAACTCTACTTCAAACACTAACGTTGAATGCGCTGGGATAGTCCCTGTAGCACGTTCGCCGTATGCTAATTCAGCAGGAATGGTGAATTTGAATTTAGCGCCAGGTGACATAAGTTGAACACCTTCAGTCCAACCAGCAATAACGCCGCCTAGTGGGAATGTAGCAGGTTGGCCACGATCATATGAACTGTCAAACGGAGAACCGTCAGTCAATGTGCCTTTGTAATGAACCGTTACGTTATCAGCAGCAGTAGGTTTTTCACCTTCGCCAGCCGTTAGTACTTCATATTGAAGACCAGACTCCGTCGTTACAACGCCTTCTTTTTTCGCATTTTCAGCTAAATATGCAACACCAGCTTCTTTCGCTTTAGCCGCATCAGCTTCAGCTTTTGCAGCACTAACTTCACCAATTTTCTTATCGAATGCCATAAGAGCCGCTTTCACGTCTTCTTCAGTCATGGTTGAATTACCATCAACGCCGTCGGTAAAGCCTTTGATGATAAGTGCTTTATCAGTCGTTAGACCAAGTTCGCTTTGTTGGTCGATACTCTTGTTAATGTAAGTCGCCACTGACACACCAATTGCGTATGCCGCTTTTTGATCTTCGGTTTTAAGTTCAACGGCTGGCGCTTCAACAACTACTTCTTCTTTTTTCTCGTTACATGCCGTAACAGCAAACAATGCCGCAGCAATCGCTGAAATTTTTAACATTTTGTTCATGGAAAATCCTTTAAAAGAGTTAGATACATCATTAATACGATGCGTTAATTATTTTTATGTTAGCTTTTATGCCATATAGTAGCCTAACGATTCAAGTCTTTTAGTAAGATAAATCTTGATTGCGCCACTTTTGACCCATATCATCAATGATAGTGAGACTAATTTGTCTTGTATTGATTACTTAGAGTGGCGAAAGTTCATGGCGAAGAAGATTTTATTAATCTTAGCAACAATATTACTGGTGTCTTGCAGCAATCAAGACACGCCGGACCAAACATGGATCCATGCCAGTGATGGCGCATTAGCCGCTGCCATCTCTAATGACGGCAGCTTGGCATTGGTGTCATCGAGTTTCCACGATATCATTTTGTGGGATTTAACAAACAACACCCAAAAGTATCGCTGGGCTCAAGGTGAACAAAACCTAGTACTCTTTACCGCGCTATCACCAAATAATAAATACGCTGTGACGGCAGAAGATCAAGCCTTTTCGGTATGGGATATCGAATCAGGTAAATCGTTAACCTATACCAAAGTACGAAATTCGAGTATTAGGGACATTGCGGTAGCGAATAATGGCGATGTGCTGATCGGCAAGGTAAATGGCGTTGTTGTTCACGTTAATATTTTTAGTGGCCGGCGGATCGAGTTTCTTGGTCACAGTGAAAAAATCAACTCAGTAGCCCTGTCTGCCAATGGCCGCTACGCCCTCACCGGGGCCAGCGATTATTCAGCATTATTTTGGGATACTAAAACCGCGCAAGTTATCCAACGTTTTATTCATCCGACGCGTGTCACTAAAGTGGCGCTGGATCCAAATGCAAAGTATGCCTTTAGCGCTGGTAGTCAGAAGGTCTCTGCGATTTGGCGCTTAAGCGACGGCAAAGAAGTGAGTCGATTAGACTACATATCGCGGTCACGTATTTTTAGCGCCGTGAGTTTTTCAAAGAATGGCAAGCAACTCTACACCGGTAGCCCCGGCCGACTGTTAAATCGCTGGGACGTTAACACTGGGGAGCAGCTAGAGCAGTGGAAAGTGACACCACGTAAAGACTCACGTCCGGTTAGTTCAGTAATATTTGCGATAAGCGAATCAAAATCAGGTAAAATAATTACCGAAAGCAGTTCAGGCTATGCTGAATTTTGGCAACATGGCAGCGGCCATTAACAAAGAATGATGTAATGAAAGAATTAGAAAATAGGCTTAACAATATAGAAATGAAGGTGGCCTTCCAAGAAGACACCATTAATGAACTGAGCGACGAAATCGTATCGCTTAATGAATTAATCGACCGCCAACGTACCCAATTGGAATATTTAGGCAGTCGACTTGGTGAAATATCGCAAGGC
>Ga0209292_1006198_pt1 | contig 11869 bp, 7 predicted proteins | sample GOMGulsemesocosm_2_FD_184634 | JGI IMG/M metagenome (GOLD analysis project Ga0209292, IMG submission 184634) | Methane-oxidizing microbial communities from mesocosms in the Gulf of Mexico - GOM9C Gulf of Mexico (SPAdes) (version 2) | ecosystem: Environmental > Aquatic > Marine > Cold seeps...
TGGTAATGCCTGGTGACAATGTGCAAATGTCTGTTACCTTGATCTGCCCCATCGCCATGGACGAAGGTTTACGCTTCGCTATTCGTGAAGGTGGTCGTACCGTTGGTGCGGGCGTTGTTGCTAAGATTATTGAGTGATTTTTTGGCCGCCACAGGGTGTGCGGCCTTAAGTTCAGCGGCAGAGGTTAGATCTCTTTTGTTGCTCAAGTTAAAAAGTTTGATGTAGTAAGGTAAGGGGGGTTTGGCCCCTTTTATTGTTTAGTTTTAGGCCACTAGTTCAATTGGTAGAGCGTCGGTCTCCAAAACCGAATGTTGGGGGTTCGAGTCCCTCGTGGCCTGCCATTATTTAGAGGGATGTTCCGTACTATGAACGCAAAAGCAGAGCCGGCTCAGTTTCGATTTGATGCGCTCAAATGGGTTTTGGTAATCGCCCTGGTGGCAGCGGGCGTAGTGGGTAATTCCTATTTCGGCGAACAGCCTTTGTTGTACCGTGTCTTGGCTCTAGTGGTTATGGCCGCGGTGGCCTTGTTTGTAACTGCAAATACCGCCAAGGGGTTCTCTTTTTGGAGCCTGTTACGCGAAGCTGCAGTCGAAGTGCGTAAGGTGGTCTGGCCAACTCGTCAGGAAACCAACCAAACCACTTTAATAGTTGTCGCAGTCGTGATTGTCATGGGATTCATCCTCTGGCTACTCGATACTTTTCTAGGCTGGTTAGCCTCTCTGATCATAGGATAAAGTGACCCATGGCAAAACGTTGGTATGTGGTACACGCCTATTCGGGCTATGAGAAAAAAGTTGCCAATGCTCTAAGAGAGCGCATTGAACTGCATGATATGCAGTACTTGTTTGGCGACGTCTTGGTGCCTACTGAAGAAGTTGTTGAAATGCGGGACGGCCAAAAGCGTCGCTCCGAGCGTAAATTTTTTCCAGGTTATGTATTGGTGCAAATGGAGTTGTCTGATGACAGCTGGCACTTGGTTAAAGATACCCCTAGAGTAATGGGGTTTATTGGCGGTAAGGCTGACAAGCCCGCCCCGATCACCGAGAAAGAAGCCCAGGAAATTTTGCAGCGAGTTGATGATTCGGTTGATAAACCTAGGCCTAAGACCTTATTCGAACCCGGGGAAATGGTTCGAGTAACCGATGGCCCTTTCAATGACTTTAATGGTGTTGTTGAAGAAGTGAATTATGAGAAGAGCAGGCTGCAAGTCGCGGTGCTAATCTTCGGTCGCTCTACTCCGGTAGAGTTGGAGTTTGGTCAGGTCGAAAAGACTTAAAGGGCTAAATTCAAAAATTCCCCCTTTCGCTCTTGTAGTGGAAGGGGTTTTTGCGTCTCTGACTTTTGCATTGCATAAAGCAAGTCAAAAGCGGAGTAAACGGGGAGCCTGAGAAGACCTTTTTAATTAGGTCGGAGGCGCTAGACCCAAATCAAGGAGTCTGTAATGGCTAAGAAAGTTGAAGCTTATATTAAGCTACAGGTACCCGCTGGTGGTGCCAATCCAAGTCCTCCAGTTGGTCCTGCACTAGGTCAGCATGGTGTGAACATCATGGAATTTTGTAAGGCGTTTAACGCCCAGACCCAGCAGTTAGAGAAGGGCGCACCAGTGCCTGTTGTGATCAGCGTCTACAGTGATCGCAGCTTTACCTTTAACATGAAAACTCCGCCAGCTTCTTTCTTGCTGAAAAAAGCGGCCGGCATTAAGAGCGGCTCCGGTCGACCTAATACCGATAAGGTTGGCAAGGTAACTCGCGCCCAGCTGGAAGAAATTGTAAATGCAAAAGAGCCTGATTTGACTGCTGCTGATATGGACGCTGCTGTGCGTACTATCGCCGGTTCCGCTCGCTCTATGGGTCTAGATACTGAGGGTGTTGTGTAATGGCTAAGTTATCCAAGCGCGCGCGCTTAATCAATGAAAAAATTGACCCAGTAAAGCAGTACACAATTGATGAGGCTGTTGCCTTGTTGAAAGAGCTGTCTACCGTTAAGTTTTCCGAAACTGTCGATGTGGCTGTTAATTTGGGTATTGACCCTCGTAAATCGGATCAGTCTGTACGTGGTGCAACGTCATTGCCGCACGGAACTGGTAAAGAAGTGCGTGTTGCGGTATTTACCCAGGGTGCTAACGCCGAGGCTGCTAAGGCAGCCGGTGCGGATCTGGTTGGTATGGATGATCTGGCTGCAGAAGTTAAAGCTGGCAAGATGGATTTCGACGTAGTTATCGCCGATCCTGCGGCTATGCGTGTTGTTGGTCAGCTAGGTCAGATCTTAGGCCCACGTGGTTTAATGCCAAACCCAAAGACCGGTACTGTAACCCCTGACGTTGCAACTGCGGTTAAGAATGCCAAAGCTGGCCAGGTGCGTTACCGCGCTGACAAGGGTGGCATCATCCATGGTGGTATCGGTAAAGTTTCATTCGACGTTAACGCGCTCAAAGAAAACTTAGAAGCTCTGTTAGCCGACCTTAAAAAGGCCAAGCCCGCTTCCGCTAAAGGCGTATTTTTAAAGAAGATATCTCTGAGCACCACAATGGGCCCAGGTATAACTTTAGACCAAGCTAGCTTAGAAGTTTAATTCTAGGCAGCTGGTACAGAACTTTGGGGTTCGCTTAAGGCGCTGGTTGCCATGAGCGAACTATCAAAGACCGTAGGGGTTGATGCTGTTTATTGAAAGCAATCGACTTAATCTATCGCCCTACGCAGATGGTGTATCCCAATTCAGTATTTAGCTGGATTTGATCACCGAAACTCTCTAGGTCAAGCCAGCCATGTATTCGGCTTGCTTAGGGTTCACTAAACGATTGTTTCTCTGTTTTTTAGGGAAACCATCAAATCCAGGAGAAATCTTGTGGCATTAGGACTCGAAGACAAAAAAGCGATTGTCGCTGAAGTCCAGGAAGCTGCTAAGAGCGCTCTATCTGCTGTGGTTGCCGATTCACGTGGTGTAACCGTATCCGATATGACCGCCTTGCGTAAGCTGGCTCGTGAGAATGGCGTATGGCTTAAAGTCGTACGTAATACTCTAGCTAAGCGCGCTCTGGAAGGTACTGACTACGAATGTCTAAACGACAGTTTTGTTGGTCCTAGCATTATTGCATTTTCTAACGAGCACCCAGGTGCTGGAGCGCGAATTCTTGAAGACTTCGCCAAGGGAAATACCAAGCTAGAACTTAAAACTGCGGCCTTCGAAGGTGAGATTACCGATGTTGCTAAGTTGGCTAAGTTGCCTACTTACGACGAGGCTATTTCTCAGCTTATGAGCGTTATGAAAGAAGCAGCTGCTGGTAAACTGGTTCGCACTATTGCGGCCGTTCGCGACCAGAAAGAAGAGCAAGAAGCGGCGTAATACGCCTTATTCTTAATACACAATATAGAGCCGCCCAAGCTATTAATAGCTCGGCTCACAATGATAGGAATTGAAAAATGTCTCTGACTAAAGACGATATCATCAATGCTGTTGCTGAAATGTCTGTAAAAGACGTTGTTGAATTGATCGAAGCAATGGAAGAAAAGTTTGGCGTTACGGCTGCGGCTGCATCTGTAGTAGTTGCTGGCGATGGCGGCGGTGCTGCTGTTGAGCAGACTGAGTTCGACGTAATTCTAACTGGCGCTGGCGAGAAGAAAGTTAGCACCATTAAGGCTGTACGTGCCATTACTGGTCTTGGTCTTAAAGAAGCTAAAGCTTTGGTTGAGAGTGCACCTGCTCCAATCAAGGAAGGCGTTTCTAAAGACGACGCTGAAGAGACTGTTAAGGCTCTTGAAGAAGCTGGCGCTTCTGCTGAAGTTAAGTAATTTATTTACTTGGCAAAGCCTCAGTACGCTGAGGCTTAGGGCTGACGGAGTCAAATCCGTCGGCCTTTTGCTGTTTTTGTTTACGGCAAAAAAATGTGTTTTGAAACACACAAAGTATTGGCATTTGGGTCGCTGTGTATAGCATCAGCAAGTGCCAATAGTTTGTGTTGTTTTTTAACAGCACTTTAGCTCGAGACGCTGCTTACTAGAAGTGCCAAGGCACTTCCGTGGCTGAGAAGTCCTAGAACAAACTGGGGAATATAGATGGCCTACTCATATACTGAGAAAAAACGTATCCGTAAGGATTTCAGTAAATTGCCGCATGTGATGGACGTACCCTTCCTGCTCGCAATTCAGCTGGATTCCTATCGCAAATTTACACAAACTGGAACACCTGTTGAGGCGCGCTTGGACCACGGTCTACACGCAGCGTTTAAATCGGTGTTCCCCATTGTCAGCTATTCTGGCAGTGCGGCTTTAGAATATGTTAGCTACGTTTTAGGTAAGCCTGCATTCGATGTAAAAGAATGTGTGCTACGTGGTATAACCTATGCGGTGCCATTGCGTGTGAAAGTGCGTTTGATTATTTATGATAAGGAATCATCCGCTAAAACAATTAAAGATATTAAAGAACAAGAAGTCTATATGGGAGAAATCCCATTAATGACTGATAACGGTACTTTTGTTATCAACGGTACCGAGCGAGTTATTGTTTCTCAGCTGCACCGTTCACCCGGTGTGTTTTTTGACCACGACAAAGGTAAGACCCATAGTTCCGGTAAGCTGTTGTATTCAGCTCGTGTAATTCCTTACCGTGGTTCATGGTTGGACTTCGAATTTGACCCCAAAGACATGGTCTATGTTCGAATCGATCGCCGTCGTAAGCTTCCGGCGAGTATTTTACTGCGTGCGCTGGGTTATAACACCGAGCAAATGCTGGAAATGTTCTTTGAAACAAGTCAGTTTAATAATGTTAGCGAAGACGGCGCCAAGCTTGAATTGGTTCCATCTCGGCTACGCGGTGATGTTGCAACATTCGACATTAAAGACAATGACGGCAAGGTTGTAGTTGAAGAGAGTCGCCGAGTTACTGCCCGCCATATTCGCCAGTTAGAAAAAGCCGGTGTGACCGAACTTGCGGTTCCGCGTGAATATCTACTCGGCCGTGCCCTGGCAAAAGACATCGCCAATCCAGAAACCGGCGAGTTGTTGTTCGAATGTAATACCGAAATTACTGAAGAGGTGTTGGAGGGTTTACTCGCGGCCGATATCACTGCGATTGAAACCTTGTATACCAACGAATTGGATTGCGGTCCATTTATGTCGCACACCCTGCGCATAGACCCTACCCGCACTTCCTTGGAAGCGTTGGTTGAAATTTATCGTATGATGCGCCCCGGCGAGCCGCCGACTAAAGAATCTGCTGAGGCATTGTTTCAAAACTTGTTCTTTAGCCAAGAGCGTTACGACTTATCAACCGTTGGTCGGATGAAGTTTAACCGCCGCTTGTCGCGGGAAGTAGAAACCGGCGTAGGTACTTTGTCTAACGACGATATCGTTGATGTATTAAAAACATTGATCGACATTCGTAACGGTAACGGCATGGTCGATGATATCGATCACTTGGGTAACCGTCGTGTTCGTTCTGTTGGTGAAATGGCGGAAAACCAATTTCGCGTCGGTCTAGTCCGGGTGGAGCGCGCAGTTAAAGAGCGTTTGTCCATGGCTGAGGCTGAAGGCCTGATGCCGCAAGACTTGATCAATGCTAAGCCAGTTGCTGCCGCGGTTAAAGAATTCTTTGGCTCTTCCCAGCTGTCCCAGTTTATGGATCAAAACAACCCTCTGTCCGAGGTGACTCACAAACGTCGTGTGTCTGCTTTAGGCCCCGGTGGTTTGACTCGTGAGCGGGCTGGTTTTGAAGTGCGAGATGTACACCCGACTCACTATGGTCGTGTTTGTCCTATTGAAACTCCGGAAGGTCCAAACATCGGTTTGATTAACTCTCTGGCGTCCTTTGCTCGCACCAATAGCTTTGGCTTCTTAGAAAGCCCTTATGTGAAAGTTGTTAATGGCAAGGTAACCGAAGAAATCGATTATCTGTCTGCCATCAACGAAGCTGAATACTCCATTGCCCAAGTTACCGCGACGATGGATAAAGAAGGTAACTTGACCGAAGATCTAGTCTCCGCTCGTTACCAAGGTGAATTTACCTTAAAGGCCAAAGAAGATATTCAGTATATGGATGTCTCGGCTCGGCAGGTGGTTTCGGTCGCGGCATCCTTGATTCCATTCCTGGAGCACGATGATGCTAACCGTGCCTTGATGGGTTCGAACATGCAGCGTCAGGCAGTACCGACCTTAAAGGCAGACAAGCCTTTAGTGGGTACTGGTATGGAGCGCAATGTAGCGCGTGATTCCGGTGTTTGCGTGGTTGCGGATCGCGGCGGTGTGATTGAGCGTGTTGATGCTGCGCGCATTGTGGTTAAGGCCAACAACACAGAGACCGAGGCTGGCGATGCCGGTGTTGATATCTATAACTTGACCAAATACACCCGCTCTAACCAAAATACTTGTATTAACCAGCGTCCGATTGTTCGGGTTGGCGATCAAATTGCTCGTGGCGATATTCTTGCCGACGGTCCTTCGGTGGACTTGGGTGAGTTGGCCTTGGGGCAGAATATGCGTATCGCATTTATGCCTTGGAATGGTTACAACTTTGAGGATTCCATCCTTGTTAGCGAGCGAGTGGTTAAAGAAGATCGCTTTACCACTATCCACATTCAGGAACTAACCTGTATCGCCCGCGATACCAAGTTAGGCAGCGAGGAAATTTCCGCTGATATTCCTAATGTTGGTGAAGGTGCGCTATCGAAGTTGGACGAATCTGGTATTGTTTATATCGGTGCCGAAGTGGGTCCGGGTGACATTCTAGTGGGCAAGGTGACGCCCAAGGGTGAAACCCAGTTAACTCCAGAAGAGAAATTACTGCGTGCTATTTTTGGTGAGAAAGCCTCGGATGTGAAGGATACTTCCTTACGTGTGCCGACTTCTACCAAAGGTACTGTGATCGACGTTCAGGTCTTTACCCGTGACGGTCTGGAAAAAGATCATCGCTCTTTAGAGATCGAAAAGTCTCAGCTAGATGCCATTCGTAAAGATTTGAACGAAGAATATCGCATTGTTGAATCGGCTACTTTTGAGCGTTTACGCGCTGCCTTATTGGGCCAAAAAGCCGCTGGCGGAAAAGGCGTTAAAAAAGGCGATGTGCTAACGGATGAAATATTAAACGAGCTGGAACATGATGCTTGGTTTAAGTTACGCATGTCTGACGATGTCCTCAACGAGCAGATAGATCGCGCCGAAGAGCAGCTAAAAGAGCGTCGCGCTGATCTGGATGAGCGCTTCGAAGATAAGAAGCGCAAGCTTGAAACCGGCGACGACTTGGCTCCGGGCGTACTTAAGATTGTTAAGGTTTACTTGGCTATCAAGCGTCGTATCCAGCCTGGTGATAAGATGGCTGGGCGTCATGGTAACAAAGGTGTAATTTCAATCATTATGCCGGTTGAAGATATGCCGCATGATGCCAACGGTGAGCCGGTGGATATTGTGCTTAACCCACTGGGTGTACCATCGCGAATGAACGTTGGTCAGGTGCTAGAAATGCACTTGGGTATGGCTGCACGTGGTCTAGGCGATAAAATCAATGTAATGCTGCAAGAGCAGCGTAAAATTGCTGATATTCGCAAATTCCTGGAAGCAATCTACAACGAGACCGGCGACGGCAAGCGGGTAGAAGATATCAAGTCTTTCAGTGATCAGGATGTGCTGGAATTGGCTGCCAATCTACGTGCCGGTGTGCCTATGGCTACCCCCGTATTTGATGGCGCCCAAGAGGTCGAAATCAAGTCGTTGTTAAAACTGGCTGATTTATCCGATACCGGTCAAACCCAATTGTATGATGGTCGTACCGGGGACGCTTTCCAGCGTGTCACCACGGTTGGCTATATGTATATGCTGAAGTTGAACCACTTGGTCGATGACAAGATGCACGCTCGTTCCACTGGTTCTTATAGCTTGGTTACCCAGCAGCCATTGGGTGGTAAAGCTCAGTTTGGTGGTCAGCGTTTCGGAGAGATGGAAGTGTGGGCACTGGAAGCTTACGGTGCTGCTTATACCTTGCAGGAAATGCTAACGGTTAAATCCGATGATGTTGCTGGTCGTACTAAGATGTATAAAAACATCGTAGATGGCGACCACCGCATGGAGCCTGGCATGCCTGAATCCTTTAACGTATTGGTCAAAGAGATTCGTTCTCTAGGTATCAATATGGAATTGGAAGAGGATAAATAATCCCAGTCCGTGGATTAAAGCGCATGGCGATAATCACCTTCGGGTGGTTGTCGCAAATAAAGATTTAGGGGTTCGGTTCTGCCAACCCCGAGCTGCAACAGGATGATAGCTAACAAAAGCATCATCACAAAACTGGAGATAGCGCCTTGAAAGACTTACTAAACCTGCTCAAATCGCAGGGCCAAACTGAAGAGTTTGACGCAATTCGAATCGGCCTGGCCTCACCAGAAATGATCCGTTCATGGTCATTTGGTGAAGTTAAAAAGCCAGAGACTATTAACTACCGTACTTTCAAGCCTGAGCGTGAAGGCTTGTTCTGCGCCAAAATTTTTGGCCCAGTTAAAGATTACGAATGCTTGTGTGGTAAATACAAGCGTATGAAGCACCGCGGTATAATCTGCGAAAAATGTGGCGTCGAAGTGACTCTGGCGAAAGTTCGTCGTGAGCGCATGGGCCATATTGAACTGGCCAGCCCAGTTGCCCATATTTGGTTTTTGAAGTCGCTGCCCAGCCGTATCGGTTTGTTACTGGATATGACTCTGCGTAGCATTGAGCGAGTACTGTATTTCGAATCCTATGTAGTGACCGATCCGGGCATGACGACCTTGGAAAAGAGTGCATTGCTGAATGATGAGCAATATTTCGAGGCGATGGAAGAGTTCGGCGACGAGTTTGAAGCCAAGATGGGTGCTGAAGCAATCCAGGATTTGATGAAGGATATCGATCTCGAGTCTGAAATTCAGCATCTGCGCGAAGAAATTCCGGCGACCAATTCCGAAACCAAGATTAAAAAGCTGTCTAAGCGCTTGAAGCTGCTAGAGGCCTTCTTTAATTCTGGTAACAAACCAGAGTGGATGGTGATGGCCGCGTTGCCGGTTCTGCCGCCAGATCTACGCCCATTGGTTCCGCTTGATGGTGGTCGTTTTGCCACCTCCGATCTAAATGATTTATATCGTCGGGTAATTAACCGTAACAACCGTTTAAAGCGTCTGCTTGATTTGAACGCGCCAGATATTATCGTGCGTAACGAAAAACGCATGCTGCAAGAATCGGTTGATGCCTTGCTTGATAACGGTCGTCGTGGCCGCGCTATTACCGGTTCTAACAAGCGTCCGTTGAAATCTTTGGCTGATATGATCAAAGGTAAGCAGGGTCGTTTCCGTCAGAACCTACTGGGTAAGCGAGTTGATTACTCAGGTCGTTCGGTCATTACCGTAGGCCCTAAGCTGCGTTTGCATCAGTGTGGCCTGCCGAAGAAAATGGCGCTGGAATTGTTCAAGCCGTTTATTTTCTCCAAGCTGGAGTTGCGTGGCCTAGCCACTACCATCAAAGCTGCCAAGAAAATGGTTGAGCGTGAAGAGCCAGTAGTTTGGGATATTCTTGACGAAGTCATTCGTGAGCACCCGGTACTGCTTAACCGAGCACCCACCTTGCACCGTTTGGGTATCCAGGCTTTTGAGCCGGTATTGATTGAAGGTAAAGCCATTCAGTTGCACCCTCTGGTTTGTGCCGCTTACAACGCTGACTTCGATGGCGATCAGATGGCAGTGCACATTCCTCTGACTATCGAAGCTCAGTTAGAAGCACGCGCCTTGATGATGTCGACCAACAACATCCTTTCGCCAGCCTCTGGCGAGCCCATTATTGTACCTTCGCAGGATGTGGTCCTGGGTTTGTACTGGATGACTCGCGAGCGCGTTAATGGTCAAGGCGAGGGCATGGTTTTTGCCGACGTTAAGGAAGTTTCCCGTGCGTTCTACGCCAAGCAAGTAGAGTTACAGGCGAAAATTAAAGTTCGCATCTATGAAAAAGTTATCGATGAAAGCGGTGAAACTACCGAGTGCACCAAGATCGTTGATACCACTGCTGGCCGTATTTTATTATGGGAAATTGTTCCCGAAGGTTTATCCTTTGACCTTGTTAATAAAAACATGGTTAAAAAGGCAATTTCTCGTGTCATCAACGATAGCTACCGTCTGGTAGGTTTAAAGCCGACAGTAATTTTTGCCGATCAGTTGATGTATATGGGTTATGACTTCTCCACTAAGTCAGGCTCCTCCATCGGCGTGAATGATTTTGCTATTCCGGATGAAAAAGCCGAACTAATTGATCGTGCTGAAACTGAAGTAAAAGAAATCGAAAGCCAGTATGCCTCGGGTCTAGTAACCGCTGGTGAGAAGTATAACAAGGTGATCGATATTTGGTCCCGTGCCAACGACCTGGTGGCCAAGGCCATGATGGTCGGTATTTCAAAAGAGAAGGTTACCAATCGAGAAGGCGAAGAAGTCGAGCAAGACTCTTTCAACTCGGTTTATATGTATGCCGACTCCGGCGCTCGTGGTTCCCCAGCGCAGATTCGTCAGCTAGCCGGTATGCGTGGTTTGATGGCTAGGCCCGATGGCTCAATTATCGAAACGCCAATTACCGCCAACTTCCGCGAAGGTTTGAGTGTACTGCAGTACTTCATCTCGACTCACGGTGCGCGTAAAGGTTTGGCCGATACCGCTCTTAAAACCGCCAACTCGGGTTATCTAACTCGCCGTCTGGTTGACGTTGCCCAAGATTTGGTCGTTACCCAGGTAGACTGTGGTACTGACGACGGCTTGATCATGACTCCGGTGATCGAGGGTGGTGACATCATCGAATCTCTGGGTGATCGTATCCTAGGTCGCATCATGGCCCGCGACGTAATGCGTCCTGGCAGTGATGAAATCTTAGTGCCTGCTGGCACAATGATTGACGAAGCCTGGGTCGAGCGCGTTGAAGAAATGGGTATTGATGAAGTTATCGTTCGCTCAACCATTACCTGTGAAACCCGCCACGGTATTTGTTCCAAATGTTATGGCCGTGATTTGGCTCGTGGCCATCGAGCCAACGAAGGTGAATCAATCGGTGTTATCGCCGCTCAGTCAATTGGTGAGCCCGGTACTCAGCTAACCATGCGTACCTTCCACATTGGTGGTGCGGCATCGCGAGCTTCTGCGGTCGACAGTGTTCAGGTTAAGCAAGACGGCATTGGACGCCTGCATAACATCAAAACCGTGAAACAAGAGAACGGTAACTTGGTTGCGGTATCTCGTTCCGGTGAGCTGGCGGTAGCAGATAAAGAATCGGGTCGTGAGCGTGAGCGCTACAAGATTCCATACGGTGCTGTTATTACCATGGAAGATGGTGGTGAAGTTAAAGGTGGTGCCATTATTGCTAAGTGGGATCCGCATACACACCCCATCGTTACTGAAGTGGCGGGTAAGGTTTCTTTCGCGGGCTTCGAAGATGGATTGTCAGTTCGTCGTCAAACTGATGATCTGACTGGTTTGACCTCGATCGAGATTCTTGACCCAGCCGAGCGTCCATCTGCCGGTAAAGATCTTAAGCCTGCTATTACATTGGTTGATGCCGAAGGCAACGAGTTATTCTTGGCCGGAACCAATGTTCCCGCTCACTACTCACTGCCCGCTAAGGCCATGTTGAGCTTGAATAATGGCGACAGTATCGGCGTTGGTGATGTAATTGCTCGTATTCCTCAGGAGGGTTCAAAGACTCGTGATATTACCGGTGGTCTACCGCGTGTAGCCGACCTGTTTGAGGCGCGTAAGCCTAAAGAGCCTTCAATTCTGGCGGAAATTAGCGGTACTGTTTCCTTCGGTAAGGAAACCAAAGGCAAGCGCCGCTTGGTTATTACTCCTAGCGACGGTCAGTTGCGTCCGGATGGCAGCACTCACTATGAAGCT
>Ga0209292_1006200_pt1 | contig 11867 bp, 4 predicted proteins | sample GOMGulsemesocosm_2_FD_184634 | JGI IMG/M metagenome (GOLD analysis project Ga0209292, IMG submission 184634) | Methane-oxidizing microbial communities from mesocosms in the Gulf of Mexico - GOM9C Gulf of Mexico (SPAdes) (version 2) | ecosystem: Environmental > Aquatic > Marine > Cold seeps...
ATTTAAGGCTAATATTACTATTATATTTCGCATCATTTTATTTATTAAGTATTATTGAAACACTACCTGTCATTGATCCTTTTTCATTATCATTAAACTCTATGATAAAAAAGTAAGAGCCAACAGGCAATAATTTATTTTCATATTTTCCATCCCATCTGTTTTGATTATATGATCCGGGAATAGATTCATACAACAAGTTACCCCATCTGTTATACACTTGTACAATACTGTTAGGATAGGTTTGATCAATATCTAATATTTCCCAATCATCATTATTTAAATCTCCATCCGGTGTAAATGCAGTTGGAACTGTGATATTACAATCAACAATACTTATCATAACTTCATCTGCAACTCCTACACAATTATTAACCGTTTCAGTCACATAATAAGTAGTTACACCAATATCACTGCTTGGTTCAAATGTTGAACCAGTTCCAATAGTATCAGTTAATTCAATATCAGAATACCATGTAAATATACTACCACTTCCTTCCACCGTTAAATTCTCTATAACTACAGTTGAACAGTACTCTACATCATCACCAGCATTTGGCTGTATAGGTGACTCATTCACTATTATTGTCTGTGTTCCTGTTATAACGTTTGAACAATTTAAATCTGTTACATCTGTTAAAACATATATCCCTTCAGTCGTTCCCAAGGAAACTGGAGAACTTGTTGTTGTAATTGACTGTGCTACTCCATCTAGTGTATAGTTTATTATCCAATCTGGTGTTCCTGTCACGTCAACCATTATTTCATTAATTGGATCAGTATTACAATAAACCCCTCCGCCAGTGATATCTACAAGTGATGGTAACGGATTAATTGTCACTATGAAACTTATCTCATCAGAACACAAACCACTACTAATATCATATACCCAAACAGTTTGAGTAGTCGTAATATCACCAGTTAACAAAGTACCACCGTTCAACTGTGAATCAGTGAAATATGAAACATTTGCCGTTAAATTCGTTCCTGTAATTACAGGTAATGTATAATTTCCACAATTCGTCACATCACTTATAGGATCTATAACTGGAGTATTTACTAGTGTTACATCAAAGCTTTCCTCAGTCCAACAAGCTCCAGTAATATCATAAATGTAGAAAAACGCTGACGCATTGATTACGTCTCCCTCAGCAAACTGAGTTCCAGTACCTCCAGCTTCACTCCAATAGGATTGATTACCAGACATTGATGTTCCAGTAATAACAGGTAATATATATGAATCACACGCCACAACATCTAATAAATCAGTGATAATTGGAGCCCCTGGGTTCACAAAAATCTCTTGAGAAACTAGCGATGTACATCCAGTAATATCATCTGTAAAAGTAACGTCATACGTTCCTGGCGATAATCCCGTTATATCATATTGTAATGTTTGATTAAGCACTGTTCCACTTTCCGCACCAGTCCATGCTACTGTACCAGTTGAATTTCCAACATCTGACACATGTAAGATTCCATCATTAGAATTACAAAGCGTTAATCCGGTTTGAGAAGTTGAGATAATTGGACTTGCATTTACCGTTAAAATCTCTGAAACAACACATCCGTTATCATTCATATAAGTAATTGTGGTCATCCCATTTAACACACCAAGTACTAACCCTGAATTATCAACTGTTGCCACAGCAGTATTTGAAGATACCCATGGCGTTGTACCATTTGCAGTTAAAGACCCTGTTAATTGAACAGTAGCACCGATACATATTGGTGTATTTCCTGAAATAGTTGGGTTAGCATTTACCGCAACAATTTCTGTAATTTGACAACCATTCACATTGGTATAAGTTATAGTCGAAGTCCCTGGAGCTACACCAGTAACCTCACCTAAATTATCTACAGTCACAATTGACATATCAGAAGATACCCATGGAGAAACAAGTGCTGGTAAGCCAGACCCTACTAACTGATTAGTTCCGTTAACGCAAAGATCTACGTTATTAGTTATAGTCGGGTTTAAATTTACCGTTACTAAAACTGTATTTTGACACCCATTTATATTCATATAAGTAATAGTTGTCGTTCCATCAGACAATCCAGAGATTAATCCCGTATTACTTACAGTAGCTACTGAGGTATTTGATGAAACCCAAGGTGTAGAACCGTCAGGCGTTCCAGAACCAGTTAATTGAACAGAAGCACCGATACAAACAGGTGCATTACCTGATATTGTTGGAAGAGGATTAACCGCAATAGTAAATGATTGTTCTGAAGCACAAGCTCCATTTTCGTCATATAAGAAAACTATAATATTAGTAGGTGCACTATAAACAGTACCATCTGCTATCAATGCACCTGCTCCAGCTGGACCTCCTGTAGCGGTATAAAATCCTTGACCACCTGTTAAATCAGAACCAGTAATAATAGAATTCAGTAATGTATAATCCACATTACATGAAGTTGTATCTAAAATTGGATCCAATACAGGTGCTACTGGATTTGCAAATATTTCCTGAGAAATTACAGAAGTACATCCAGATACATCATCCGTAAATGTAACATTATATGTACCTGAAGCCAGACCTATAATATCATAAGGTAATGTTTCAGAAGCAGCTAAGCCAACTGCAGCACCAGTCCAAATAACTGTACCTGTAGCCAACCCAACGTCAGAAACTTGAATAATACCATCATTAGAATTACACCCTGTTAATGGCGTTTGAACAGTACTAATGATAGGTGAAGGGTTAACAGTAATACTAACCGTATTTTGACATCCATTCGTATTCGTATATGTAATCACTACTATCCCGTCTGACACACCAAATACCAATCCTGAACTATTAACTGTTGCTACAGCAGGATTTGAAGATACCCAAGGTGTTGTAGCATTTGCAGTTAAAGAACCCGTTAATTGAACAGTAGCACCAATACATATAGGTGCATCTCCTGAAATAGTTGGATTAGAATTTACAGTAACAATTTCAGAAATTTGACAACCATTTACGTTAGTATAGGTTATAGTTGAAGTACCTGGAGCTACTCCGGTAACCTCCCCTAAATTATCTACGGTTACAACTGCTATGTCAGAAGATGTCCATGGAGAAATAAGTGCTGGTGAACCAGATCCTACTAACTGATTAGTCCCGGTAACACAAAGATCCAAGTTGTTAGTTATAGTTGGGGTTGCATTTACCGTAAATAAAACTGAATTTTGACATCCATTTGCATTCGTATATGTAATTGTTGTCGTTCCATCAGACAAACCAGTAACTAAGCCCGTATTACTTACAGTAGCTACTGAGGTATTTGATGAAACCCAAGGTGTAGAACCGTCAGGCGAACCTGTACCAGTTAACTGAACAGACGCGCTAATACAAACAGGGGTATTACCTGATATTGTTGGAAGTGGATTAACCACAATAGTAAATGATTGTTCTGAAGCACAAGCTCCATTTTCATCATATAAAAATACTGTTGTATTAGTAGATACACCGTACGTAGTACCATCTGGTATCAATGAACCTGCTCCAGCTGAACCTCCAGTAGCTGTATAAAATGCTTGACTGCCTGTCATTCCAGAACCTGTAATGATAGAATTTAACAAAATATAATCCACACCACATGAAGTTGTATCTGAAACTGGATTCAATACAGGTGCTCCTGGATTTACAAATATTTCCTGAGAGATTACTGAAGTACAACCTGATGCATCATCCGTAAATGTAACATCATAAGTACCTGAAGCTAAACCAATAATATTATAAGGCAAAGTTTCAGAAGTAGCAGAACCACTTGCGGTACCAGTCCAAGTTACAGTACCTGTTGCCAATCCAATGTCAGAAACCTGAATAATACCATCATTAGAATTACATCCTGTTAATGGCGTTTGAGCAGTACTAATAATTGGCGAAGGATCAACAGTAATATCAACTGTATTTTGACATCCATTTGTATTTGTGTAAGTAATAGTTGTCGTTCCATCAGACATACCAGTAACTAAGCCTGTTGTACCAATTGTTGCCACTCCAACATCTGAAGAAGACCAAGGTAAAACAGCATCAGGAGAAGCAGAACCAGTTAACTGCAATATTTCATCAATACAAATTGACGTGGCGCCAGAAATAGTAGGATCTGGATTAACCGTCACATCAGCTGTAATTGTACAACCATTATTATCCATATAAGTAATTGTTGCAACACCAGCTGAAACACCCGTTACAACACCGACATTACTAACTGTTGCAATACCCGTATTTGAAGACGACCAAGGCGTTACCCCATCTGGAGTACCTGAACCGGTCAACGTAACTGATGCGCCTATACATATTGGCGCATTTCCTGAAATAGTTGGCATAGCATTTACCGTTACCTCCATTGTTGCAGTAGCTACACAGCCACTTCCATCATCCACAGTTTGAGTAACCGTATAAGTACCAGCTGCTACATAACTAAAAGATGGATTTTCGGTTGCATCATCAACAACTAAATCTCCATCAAAATCCCATGTAAAAATTGTTCCAGCACCTGTAGTACCCGTATTTGAAAAAACAAAGTTATTACCTACAAAACATTGAGGATTAGTATTCACAGTAAAACCAGCAATTGAACTTCCTACACCAACTGCATTTATAATTGTATACGTTTGAGTAATACTACAACCAACATCATCAGTAACGGTTAATGTATAATCTCCATCACAAAGTCCACTTATATCTTCAGTTGAAGCCGTAAACCCTGAAGGGCCAACCCATGAAAGTACATAATTAGGTGTTCCACCAGAAACAGTAACATCAATTGATCCATCACATTGAACACAACTCTCATGAACTATATTGTCTAAAGCAATTTCTAAAGGATTGTTATTTGCATTTAAAAATTCAAGGTCAAAAGTTACACCATCACCATTAATCCCATCTATTGAAAAATAGTAACATGCACATGGATCTGGATCAAAAACAAAATTCTGACTAGTCGTATTAATACCTGCACAATCTTCTTCAACAAGACCACTACAATCTCCTGACCAAATAGTATATTGAAAACCATGCACAGCACCACCAGCCAATTCACTTGTATACGTAATATTAGACATGTTAATGTTTACAGGATCACCAACTGCGTTTCCACAAAACCTATAAAACACTGCATTTTCTAACGTTCCAACACAAGAAGGAACAGGCATTCCTGGATCAATTGTACCATTAATGGTTGTCACGCCTGTTTGCACAAATCCATCAGAAACTGTAATAGCATCAAAACAATCATCAGCATCAGCTAAAATTTCACTACAACCAATAGTATAACCGATTCCCACATTAGCTCCTGTAGTTTTTCCGAATCCACCTGTAAGTTGTACACCGTTATTAAATACTCTTAGCAAATAGGTTTGTCCAATCACCATACCTAAATCATTTAGCCCAATTATAGCCATTTCTTCAACTGCACCGAGACTATTTAACTTCTGTGTTCTACTTAAAGAACAGCCTAGTTCAGTACAACCGTCACCAGAATATACTGCAAAATTTTGTAAAACACCCATCTGAGTGTCATCAATACTAAATGCTTCATTACCTGTATAGGTAAAGGAAAACCAATCTGAGTCACCATAAGCACCACCACCTCCAATAGTTGCACAAGAAGGATCTGGGGCAGTACCGTTTAAACCATCATTCTGATCTGTAGTATATGCAGCACCACAATTTAATGCTGGTGCTCCAGTTACACATTGCGCTGTAGTATAATTAACAAAAAACATAACAAAAAGTAGTCCTATTAAACTCTTTTTATACCTTAAAATAAAATTCATCATTATTTAGCCATTAAATTATATCCATACTCCAAGAATATCCCATTAATTATATTGATTACTCTATCGTTATCAGCTTCCACTAATAAAAGATTTGCATTACTCCAGTGAACATCACTAACGTCACCCAAAGAATTAACTTTATCATAGGTTAAAACTTTATCTTCCTCAGTCAATCCAATAAAATGAATGTTAATTTTTACATTAGAATAACTATCTGCTATGCGCTCAATTCTATATTCTATAGAATTATTTTGTGCCAGGGTAGTATTCGAATTTATGACAGCTACCAATAAAAGAGCTGAAACTAGAAATTTTTTTATCATAGTCGTTTAAAATTTATGTTAAAATTAACATAATTTATATTAATTGTTACAATTTCTAGTTTTTTTTTAAAATGGACTTTAATACATAAGATCAACACATTAAACTGAATCCCCTACATCTAACACAATTTCCTACATTAAGAAAAACAATTTAAACGAATTATAAAAACGAAAAAAGCTTCAAATAAAATGTGAAGCTTTTTTAATAAGACGTGACAGTTTCAGTACTACTATCTTTTTAGAAAGTTTAAATATTTTGGATCAGCATCTGGCATTGTATCAGGGTCAAATTCTAAACTAATCAATCTCACCTCCGTTCTTCTGTTTAACTGATTTAAAACTTTATATAATTCACGATTTTTTTTGCTAACTTGATTTATATAAGCTTCAGTCAATTTTATTTCTTGAACTCCTTCCATTTCTTCAGGCTGACTCACCAAATAATCATCTCCTCTTTTCCACACCACTCTTGGATCACTTTTTCCTTTCCCAATTGGAATTATTCTTCTTGGATCAATACCTTTTTCTTCCACTAAGAATTTATAACATGCTCGCGCACGATTTTCAGATAAATATTGATTTATAGAAACAGAACCACGAGAATCTGTATGAGAACTTAATTCTAAAATCATTCCAGGAAATTCTATTAATAAATCATAAACGTAAAGCAAAGAATCTGTAGAATTAATGTTGTCATTTGTTAATAATTCCCATTTATTAAAAGCATATCTCACCTCAGGTAATCTAATCCTTGCCGGTTTAACTATTGGCTCTTCAGGTTCATTTATAACAAAACTTGATGATACTGTTTGGTTAAATGAATCTGTAATTGTTACTGTATATTCACCCTTTTTCAATGTCGAAATATCTTCATTAGTTAATCCATTAGACCATGTTACTGTAAATGGTCCAACACCACCTTCAATTACCACATCAATTGATCCATCTGTACCTCCAAACTCGGTAACATCTACTACTTTAGAACTACTAACAATCAAAGCAGGAGGTGATAATATAGTAGACACATAAATATCACTACGAACATCATCTCTATTACTTGACCACATAATCTGATTACCGGAACAGCTGTAATAGGCGTCAAACTTATCGGAATTTACCACGTTACCTAAATTTATAGGTGTACTCCAACTCGACCAACTTCCTTGTTTAACCGAATAAAAAATATCTGCATCACCTTCTCCACCAAAACCATTGCTTGAAAAATACAAAGTATCTTGATTACTTGTTAAAAAAGGAGAGATTTCATAACCAATTGAATTAATTTCATTCCCCATATGAATAGGAGCTGTCCATCCAGAATCTGTTTTAGTCGACACATACAAATCCTCTTCTCCAACACTGCCTGGCCCATTATATGAAATAATAATTACGTCTTCAGATTTGCTGACATGAAAAAAATAGTATTCACCTTGAATAACCAAAGTTGGAATTAAAATGCTTACTGGAGTTGTCCAAATCCCATCTACGAAATTAGATACCGCAATTCCTTTTGAAATATCTTTCCTTCCTTTATAACTGTCTAATAAATATAATGAATTTCCATCCTCACTTATTCCAACAATGGAATTGTGATATTTATTATTTAATCCTTCCAATATTACATCATTAGTGTATTTATTATCTACTTTTTTACTTACCCAAATAGCTTGATTTGTATTTTTACCACTATTATTCATATCAAACGTTCTAGTAAAATAGAGTAAAGAACTGTCTTCAGAAAAAACGGGGTTACTTTCATCAGCATACAACGTATTTACTGTTCCATCAAGCTTTATAGGCGTTGATAATTTCCAAAACTGTGCATCTAATGTAAATGGCATTAAAATTACACCTAAGATAATTAATATTTTCATTATTTTGTTTTATCGTTTTTTTGTCTACCTAACATAATTCCTAGTACAATTTCATGTCCAAATGAGCTATGTGAATTAAATTCTGACACAGAATAATCGAAAGAATATCCAAATTTATATTTTTCTGATATATTCATTCCAGCCATTTCTATACGATACACCAAACCACATAGATTCATTATATTCTAGTTGAAATGAGCCTTCTATTGATAGAGGTGCTGTACGCATATATTTAGCCATTATTGTTGGCATCAATGTTAAATTATCTGCTAATCTAAACTTGTAACCTGCAAGCGCATTAAAATGCATTCTAGGATCATAATTTACAAAACCCGATTCAAAACTTATCAAATCTTTTGTTACTTGTTCTACAGACAACCCAGCAAAAAAATCGCTTGAATATAAATACAACCCGAATCCTAAATCCACAGTGTTTTGATTAGCTTGTTGGGAATAATTAGAATATGCTTGATCAATAGGACCAGCATCAGTAATTACATCAAGTGTTTGTACTTTATCTTGTAAAAAAGCTCTATTTGACAATCCTAAACTAGTTCCAAAAGACAAATTAATCTCCTCTGTCATTGGAATATGAAGCGAATATGTACCAGCCAATTTTAATTGACGATATGCACCATATTGATCCACAAGAAACAATCCTCCAACCGCATGTTTTAACTTACCTGTTTTAACTTCAGGATTAGGCACAACATTATTAGCTATCCTTATTGAAGGATTATATCGATTTTTTGTTTTTTTGTTTATAACAGAAGACCCATAAAGGTATGAAGTCATTGGTGCATCTTTAAACCCAAGCCATTGCATTCTTCCTCCCGCTGTTATATCTAAAAAATCATAAACCCCAGTTGCTGCTGGATTAACTAAATTTTGATTTCTAAAATATTGACTAAACTGAGGTATTTGTTGCCCAATACTAATCGAACATACACTTATGGCTAATATTACTAATATTTTTCTCATAATTCTATTTGTTATAATATTATTGAAACACTTCCTGTCATAGATCCATTTTCACTATCATTAAACTCAATAATATAGAAATATGAGCCAATTGGTAATAATTTATCTTTAAACATCCCATTCCATCTATTTTCATCATATAATCCTGGCTTAGACTCAAACAATAAATTACCCCACCTATTATATACTCTAACCACATTATTCGGATATATTTTGTCAAGCCCTAATATTTCCCAATCATCATTAATTAAATCACTATTTGGTGAAAATGCCGTTGGCACTGTAATACCACAATCATTAATTGTAACAGTAATTTCATCAGCATCCCCTTCACAATCATTCAATGTTTCAGTCACATAGTAAGTTTCTATACCAACCTCACTTTCCAGTGTTAAAGTTGAACCTGTCCCAATTATGTCGGTTAATCCCATATCAGAATACCATGTGTATTCGCCTCCATTATCTTCAACAAATAAATTACCTGTAGATAAATTCACACACTCATCAAAATCGTGATTTGCCGATAGCTGTGCAGGTGTCTGATTAATAATTACAGTCTGCGTACCTGTAATCATAGTTGAACAATTTAAATCCGAAACACTTGTTAACACATACACCCCTCCATTTGTACCCAAAGAAACTGGGCTACTAGTACTAGTAATTGACTGTGCAATTCCGTCTAGGGTATAATTTATTATCCAATCTGGTGTACCTGTAACATCTACCATTACTTCATTAATTACTTCAGTATCACAATAAACTCCTCCTCCACTAATATTTACTAGTGATGGTAACGGGTTTATTACCACTTCAAAACTAAATTCGTCAGAACACATATTTCCATTAGTATCATAAAGCCATACTGTTTGAGTTGTAGTAATATTACCTGTCAATATTGTCCCTCCATTCAACTGACTGTCAGTATAAAAAGATGCGTTTCCAGATAAATTCGATCCAGTAATTACCGGAAGCGTATAGCTTTCACAACTAACTACATCATTTATTAGATCTAGAACTGGAGAATTTACAATTGTCACATCAAAACTGTACTCAGTAGGACAAGTTCCAATTATATCATATATAAAGAATGTTCCTGATTGCGTAATTACATCCCCAGCTAAAAATTCCGTTCCGGTTCCATCAGTTCCACTCCAATATGATTCATTACCTGATAATACTGCTCCTGAAATTGTAGGTAATATATAAGAGTCACAAACCAAAGTATCTTGTAATTCATCAATGATTGGGGCTCCCGTATTTATGAAAATTTCTTGAGAAGATTGAGATGTACAACCCGTAATATCATCTGTAAAAGTAACATCATATGTTCCCGGTGCTAATCCTGTTATGTCAAATTGTAAAGTTGTGTTAAGCTCCACTCCACTAGAAGTACCAGTCCATGTAACAGTACCTGTTGCATTAAATGCATCAGTTACATGTAGAATTCCATCATCTGCATAACAAACTGTTAATGCAGTTTGAGAAGTTGTAATAACTGGATCTGGATTAACTGTAATTACTTCAGTCACATCACACCCATTAATATCTGTATATGTAATATTCACAGTTCCGTCAGCTACACCTGTTACCAAACCTGCATCATCAATTGTTGCTATTGTTACGTCAGCTGACACCCATGGTAAAACAGCTGCTGGTAAACCAGACCCTGATAATTGTACCGTTTCTCCGATACAAACTGGTAAAACACCTGTAATTGTTGGGGCCATCACTGTAATTGTTTCTGTTACCTCGCACCCATTAATGTCTGTATATGTGATATCCACTGTTCCGTTAGATACACCGGTTACTAAACCTGTATTGTCTATTGTAGCAATTGTTACGTCAGCTGATACCCATGGTAAAACTACTGCTGGTAAATCAGAACCTGTCAATTGTAAAGTTCCACCAACACAAACTGGTAAAATACCCGTAATTGTTGCATTTATCACACTCACATCTTCTGTAATCACACAGCCATTATCATTCGTATACGTAATAGTAGAAGTTCCTACTACAACACCTGTTACTAATCCTGTATTATCTATTGTCGCAACACCTGGATTTGAAGAAACCCACGGTGTTACACCATCTGGAGTTGCTGAACCTGTCAATTGAAGTGTGAAACCAACACATATTGGTGCATTCCCTGTAATGGTTGGTAGTGGATTTACAGTAATCGTTTCTGTTACGTCACACCCACTAATATCTGTATAAGTAATATTCACTGTTCCATCAGCTACACCTGTTACCAAACCTGCATCATCAATTGTTGCTATTGCTAAATCATCTGATACCCATGGTAAAACTACTGCTGGAGCTGGAGAACCCGTTAATTGTAAATCTTCACCAACACAAACTGGTGCAATACCTGAAATTACCGGTACCATTACCGTAACTGTTTCGGTAACATCACACCCATTAATATCTGTATACGTAATATCTGTTGTCCCATTTGAAATAGCAGTTACTAAACCAGTATTGTCTATTGTAGCAACCGTTAAGTCTGAAGAAATCCATGGATCAACAACTGCTGGAAGAGGAGTACCTGTTAATTGTAATGTAGCTCCAACACAAATTGGTGTAATACCTGAAATTACGGGTACTACTACTGTTACAACTTCTGTAATTTCACAACCGTTATCATTTGTATAAGTTACCGTTGTAGTTCCTCCAGAAACACCTGTTACTAATCCTGTATTATCTATCGTGGCTACTCCTGGACTTGAAGAAATCCATGGATCAACAAGAGCAGGTAATGGTGAACCAATCAATTGAACTGTTGAACCAATACATATTGGTGCATTCCCTGTAATGGTTGGTAGTGGATTTACAGTAATCGTTTCTGTTACGTCACACCCACTAATATCTGTATAAGTAATATTCACTGTTCCATCAGCTACACCTGTTACCAAACCT